>Ga0172362_10001597_pt1 | contig 19448 bp, 10 predicted proteins | sample LakKivs1_kivu2a2_FD_114534 | JGI IMG/M metagenome (GOLD analysis project Ga0172362, IMG submission 114534) | Sediment microbial communities from Lake Kivu, Rwanda - Sediment s1_kivu2a2 | ecosystem: Environmental > Aquatic > Freshwater > Lake > Sediment | place: Rwanda: Western Province, Lake... | reverse complement strand
GCTGGCGATGTCGATGACGGTGGTCAAATAGCCCTTTTGACGCTTCCATTCGGCAAAGTCGGCGACCGGATTCGGCCCGGTGAGCCGGACCCCAAAAACTGGACAGGGATTTAAGGTGCATTTTAGCCCGCCATATCTTCACGAGGAGGTATGGTATGATCGGCGGCATGAGGAAGCAGTACGAGGCGGCGTTCAAGGCGAGAGTGGCCCTGGAGGCGCTGAAGGGCGAGAAGACGCTGGCGCAGCTGGCCTCGGAGACGGGGGTCCATCCCAACCAGATCCGGCAGTGGAAGCAGCATCTGCTGGAGTCGCTGCCCGCGGTGTTCTCGAACCGCCGTCCGCGGGAGGAGAAGGCCACGGACGAGATGGTGGCGGAGCTTTACCGGCAGATCGGCCAGCTCAAGGTGGAGCTGGACTGGCTTAAAAAAAAATCTCAGTCGCTGCTGTCGTAGCGAAGCGTGCCGAGATCGAGCCGGGCCATCCGATGATCCCCGTCGTGCGTCAGTGCGAGCTCCTGGATCTGTCTCGCTCATCGTTCTACTACCGCCCCGCGGGGGACGATGAAGAGAGCCTGAGACTGATGCGGATGATCGACGAGGAGTTCACCCGGCACCCGTTCTACGGGGTGCGGCGGATGCGGGCATGGCTCAGGAGGCAAGGCGTCCCAGTGAACCGGAAACGCGTCAGCCGGCTGATGCGGCGGATGGGCCTTGAGGCGATATACCCGAAGCCGCGGCTCTCGTCGGGCGGGCCCGCGCACAAGGTTTATCCCTATCTCGTCTCGGGGATCACGGTGGAGCGTCCGGACCAGGTCTGGGCAGCCGATATCACGTACATTCGGCTGGCGCACGGTTTTGTTTATCTCGTGGCGATCATGGACTGGCACAGCCGGTATGTCGTCGCCTGGGAGCTTTCGACGACGCTCGACCGGAGCTTCTGTCTCGAGGCACTCGCCGCGGCACTGCGGCGGTCGAAGCCCGAGATCTTCAACACGGACCAGGGGCCACAGTTCACGAGCGAGGCGTTCACGGGTGCTCTCGAGGCCGCAGGGATCAGGGTCTCGATGGACGGCCGCGGCCGGGTGTCGGACAACATCTTCCTCGAGCGGCTGTGGCGATCGGTGAAGTACGAGGAGGTCTATCTTCACGAGTATCGAACAGTGTCGGATGCCCACGGGCACCTGGCGGCGTATTTTCGGTTCTATAACGGTGAGCGGCCGCATGAGGCGCTGGGCTATCGGACGCCTCAAGAGGCCTACTTCGGGGCGCCGGCCGTCCGGCCAACGATCTTTGAAGCCGGAGCCTGAGATGGGAAAAAGCGACCGCATGGCGGGCTTCACGAAAATGGGCTTTTCTCCGGGCACAGAGATCGCTAGAATGGGCATGACAGGCGGGACTTCAATGCACCTTCAGAGGGTCCCTCAGCTGTCCAGACAATGGGGGCCAGCTCATAGAAGATAGGAAGGCTTATACTTGTTTTGATCCGCCCATCTGACATGTTGAACAATGCGCGCAGGACGTTGAACATTCTTTTGGACAATTCTCTTGGCACGTCTGGGTGCACGTGGTGCAGTCGGATGAAACCGAATCATTGGCAAGACCCTTGCGTATAACACGATCGGCGCCGCTTCTGGGCGAGGCGAATCCCGATTCTTTGATTGAGTGTCTGAGAAGGTCCGCTATAATACGAGTCATAATCTACCTCCTGCACATCTCATGCTTTAATCGCAAGATCCAGGATTTAGGACCCAGCTTTGGATGCGCCAACGGAACAGGTCGAACAATCGGAACAATTCTGCGAACAAGACGTAGGGCAGTTCTTCATACATTCCACCGTACAACTCGTACAATCAGAACTGCGCCCAAGACTGGAGCCTCCTTCCGGTTTGAGGCGATGATTATCTTCAGAAAATCCGGATCTTGACAGAGTATTCTTCAAGGAATCTAATCTCTCCTGCTTCATTTTCTAGCCTCCACTCTCCAATTGTAGACTCACCCTCACCGATTCTGGGAATATTCCAATTAGTAACAAGGCTTTTTTCAGATTAGCCTACTTTTGAGCCTCCGCTTGAACACGTCTGGCATGTCGTGCACTGAGCTGAACAGGTTTCCGGGCAGTTGGCCTGGCACGTCTTGTCGCAACTCGTGCATCCTGAAGCACCGAGAGTCTTCGGAGACGATAGGACCGTTGCCCCGACCAGACCTGCGGACGCCAGGAGGGTTAATCCTGAGCGGAGCACATTTCTTCTCAGAATGACCGCCTTTTGATTTTCCAATCTTCAACTCCTCTTCTCTATTTGCCATATAGATATATCCGACATTGGCCATTATCTTGGCAATAATTGCTCATTTCTTTTCTCGCCCGGCCAGAGCTTGCTATCATGCTCGGTGTCCATAGGATCACAAGAACAAGGTCTAACCGTCCGATAAATCAGCAATTCTTGCGATTGTGGGCCTTACTCTTTTTCTGTATGCTAAGAATATGGGAGGGATATGATGTCGGTCTTGAAGCATTGTTTTTTATTGTCGGCCGTACTTTTTTTCGCTGCTCAGGGGCCTGGAGACCTTAGGATAGGAACCGATGAGCTTGCTATCCCCCAGAGCTTTCTGGAGGGCCCCGATCGGAATATTTATGTTTATGACCTGGGAAACGTCTGCATCAAAGTGTTTTCCCCGGGCGGCCGATGGGTTCGGAACATCGGACGGCCCGGCCAAGGCCCTGGCGAAATTCAAAGGGCCGAAGGGGTCAGGTTCGGCTTTGTCGGGGACCGTCTATTCCTGACTGAATACTTCGGCGGCCACCCCTGGATTTCGTTCTTCAGCCTTCATGGGGAACTCGTATCCACCCTGCGTATCGACATACCTCGGCAATTCGGAGTAACCGAAGCAGTCCCCTTGCCGAACGGGGAATTCCTGCTGGGCATCGATTTCCCCGGCGATATCGAAAAACGGCGGGATTTCTATCTCTATAAAACTCCCCACACGATTGCCCGGGTGGGGAGGGACGGTCATTTGGTCAACGCTATCCTTGCGGAGGATCGATTCAATAGGATTTCTTTGAGTCCTTCGGGCGCCGACATCGAACTGCCTTTCCTGCCGTGGAGAAGCTGGACTTTGCTCAGAGGACAACTCGTGTATTGCGATGGTCTAAGCGTCGTTTGGCCGATTTACGACTTGAGCGGCAAAAAGACTGGAAATCTGATCACGGAACTCCCTGCTCCCGAAAAGGTCACAAAATCCGATTTGAGTAATTGGCGGCGCGAGTTTCGGGAGATGATGAGCCAAAAAGCTTCGACATGGAACTGGTACCAGAGATTTGGACGGGTAACCGACAAATATACGAAGTCCATTTACCAGAACAAGCCGATTATCCGCAGCATCAGCCGAACGCCTGGGGGAAACATCCTTGTTTCGGGGCTATGGGATGAAACCAATCGCGATTCTCAGTATTGGCTGCTTAGTGAAGATGGCAAGATATTGGCTCAGATAAAGTCCCAGATTCGCCGGCTTTCTATTGGCTCAACACTCATCCTTTATAGTCTCGAAGATGAAAATGAGATTGAACACGTTTTTGTTCGTAGACTCGAAACTGAACTGACAGATTTCGGATCTCTTCCTTCAGGCCGCTGATTCCTAGGCCAGCACACTGAACCCTCGAAGAGAGGCCAAGTATCTTTACGTTCAGGCGGATTGATAGGCTTTCTGCTCGCCAGCCCGATCTGACCCCCTCACACATAAACAGAACCAAACCCGTAGCTCCCGCTACGGCGTGTCAAAGGTTATGCAATATTATCGCCCTAGGTTCATTGAAAATACCCCCCTGGCCTAAAAAGTGTATTATCGTAAGTCGTTATCACTTATGCTTGCTTCCGGCCGTACAGCCGAGAGGAGACACGGTCAAGATCTCTGGCACGAGGACCGCAGCCGGTTATAGCTCCAGGAGATCAAAAGTCGATCGCTCGGGCCCTTTGCCACCGATTAGGCGATCCCGCTCATTGGCGCCGTTTTGCGGGAGAGACTTGCCGTCCGTGAACGCGATTCTTTTTGCAGATAAATCACGGGCGATATAAAAAAGAACCTCGCGTAAGTCTCTGATCAAAAGCAATAGCAGGGGATTCCTCGGATGTTTCCTAAAAAAAAATTTGAGAACTTTGGCCTTAAAAAGAGGTCTTTATCGGTTAGGGGCGTAGAATAAATGAATAAGATCGGGTTGGGATTGATCCTAGGGTCGGCGATCCTGGCCATCCTCGGGCCCCTTGCCGAGGCCCAGCAGAGGACCATCCTGAGGAGCCAGGTGCTTTCCGATGCGCCTCAGCTGGCCCTGCCGTCCGGGATCGAGAACAAGCCGGGACAGGCGCCGATTGAGATCCGGCCCGGCGAATATCTCGTCGATACCCTTCCTCAACAGGCCCCCCGCGTCGTGCTCCCCGACGGCCGGGTGCGTCATTTCCTGCCGCTCAGGATCTTCGCCGTCGACAGCCAGGGCGTCAATATGGACCTCCAGGTCGCGATGGACGATCTGCGGGGCGGCATGATCCTGTCCGGCGACCAGGCTCGGTTCGAAGGAGAGGTCCAGGTCGGGATCGTGGATACGTCCGACCCGGCCTCCGATGAAGCCCTGCAAAGGCCTATCCGGATCTTCATCATCTCCGACGCGACCGAGGGAGCGACGCCGTCGCAAGTCGACATCGGACGGGTCAACGTCCAGTTCGTCAGGGTCCATCTGGCCTCGGGAGAGCCGAAGCCGGTTCAAGTGAGGGCGAGGTCGAGCATCTACCAAGGCGATCAAACGTTCTGTACCCTGCCGGCGCGGCCCGCCCTTTGCGTCGCCTGCACGCCCACGTCCATCTACGGCTTCGGCTTGGCTACGGCCGACGTCAGCGTGAACATCGAGACGATCGTCCCCGGCGCGCCGATAGCGGCGACGGTGACCGCGGACAAGGGCGAGCTGAAGGAGCACGCCTTGACCCTGGGCTGGGGCGGGTCCGCGACGACGACCATCCGTTCGATCGGCCTCGGGCGGGACAAGGTCACGGCCACCTCCATGAAAGCCGCCTCGGGCAACGGCGTCGTCGACTTCATCTTCCCCTGGGGCTTCATCATCTCGACGATCGCAGGCAGCCTGGTCGGCTCGAGCGCCCGCCTGCTCGCGGCGAAGGAAAAGAGGGCCGGATATTACGTCAAGAAGATCATGCACGGAATACCGTTGGGTTTGCTGACAACGTGCGCCTATGCCGTCGGCGTGAACGTCTCTCCGGTCGTGCCGAGCGCCACGGCGGGGGAGGCCGTCACGTTCGTGTTGGCAGGGTTGGTCTCATATGTAGGGAAGATCAATTTGGCCAAGAAGACCTGACAGCAAGAAAGGGGGCCACCAACAATGATAGTCAAAGCCTACCACAACGGCGACGATGTCTTCATCGCCTGGAAGCCGGACGGGTTCATCCCCGACTGCCGCGGTTTCGCCCTGATGAGGCGCCGCAACGGCGTCGAGGAGGCGGTCAGCACCTGGGTGGGGTTCGCCGGCCAGGAAAGCGAGACGGGCGAGAGGCGGGCCTCGACGACCTGGCCCATCCAGAAGTACCAATGGACCGATTATATGGCCCAACCCGGGGACAAGGTCCAGTATCGCGTCGTTCCGATGGTTGGGAAAGACAAGAACAGCCTGCGGGCGGATACTGGGACCGCCAGCGAATGGACGGGCGAGCTCGTCCTCGATCACGAGTTCGTGCCGAAGATCGAGGCCTACTTCAACCGCGGCATCGTCGCGGCCCAATGGGTCTCGCGGCGGCTCGGCGTGACGGCCACGGATCTGAAGACGAAACGCCTGGCCACGGTCATCAAGACCAGCCACGACCCTTTCCGTGAGTACCTGTTCGGTCCGCTCGGCGCGCGGCTCTTCGATCTGCTGGCCGCCGCGGCGGCTGATAAGCGCGAGATCTACGCGGCCCTGTACGAGCTCGACGACGAGGAGCTTGAGGCCGCGCTCGAGAAATGCGGCCTGCGCGCCCACGTCGTCCTGGCCAACGGAAGCGTGGACAAGAAGGGCAAGGACCAGAACAAAGGCGCGCGAACGAGGCTGCGCGGCAAGATCGACCTTTACGACAGGATGACCTCTCCGAGGGCGCTCGCGCACAACAAGTTCCTCGTCATCTGCGACGGGGAGGGAAAGCCGCGCTGGGTGTGGACGGGCAGCCAGAACTGGACCAGGACGGGATTATGCACTCAGGCCAATAACTCCGTGCTGATCGACGACCCCGGCCTGGCCGCTGAGTACCGGAAGCAGTGGGACCTGCTCAAGGCCGCAGGGGATGAGACCCCTCGCGCTCTTAAAGATAAGAACAGCGTCAGGCGGGCGTCGGCGATCAGCCCGACCTCCATCGGCCTGTGGTTCACGCCCACTGTCGGGCAGGTCGATCTGGAGGAGGCGCGAAAGATCATCGTCGAAGCGAAGCAGGCGATCTTGTTCTTGATGTTCAACCCCGGCCCGAAGGACACCCTCCTGAACGGGATCATCGAGGCCGCGAAAAAGGGGGCCGCCGGCAAACGGCTGTACATCCACGGCGCGATCAACCAGGACCCGAGCACGACCGAGAACCCCGTCAAGCTGTTCGACCGCGGCAACTCCGAGAACGCGGACTTCGAGGTCGTCCTGCCCGCGAACATCGACGCCGCGACGAAATGGTTCATCCGCGAGTTGAAGAAGCTGCCGGGCACGTTCGCGATGGTGCACAGCAAGGTCGTGCTCGTGGATCCGTTCGGCGCCCACCCCGTTCTCCTGACCGGCTCCCATAACCTCGGTCCCAAGGCGAGCGGCACCAACGACGAGAACCTCCTGATCATCCAGGACGCGCCGGGGCTGGCGGCGGCCTACGCAACGAACATCATGTCGATCTACAACCAATACCGCTGGCGATTCCGCAGGTTCACGCAGCCCAAGACGAAGCAATGGAAAGGCCTCGAGGACGGCGACATGTGGCAGCGCGGTTATCTCAAGCCCGGGAGCAAGGCTCTCCGGGAGATCGATTTTTGGGTCGGGGGATAAGAGTACCCGAGCGTTACCTAGCGCTGGCCGGGAAGGATGAACGTACGGGCTACCCGGAAAATCTTCACACGGATGATCGAAGGAGGGCGAAATGACGAATGCGGCAAAGGCCGGCATCGTTCTGGGCGCTCTAGCGATTCTCTTATGCGCAGGCTGGGGTTATGGTCAATCCGGGATCTTTGATCGCACAGGGATCATTCCCGGCCACGGCTCTCACGGCTCTCTTCCCGAGGAGAATATCGACCTTTTCACGGGCAACGTCACGCTCCGATATCGAGACGTCTATTTGCCAGGCCCGAACGGACTCGATGTCGAAGTCTGGCGTGTGTACAACTCAAAGATACTCAAAGACTGGCAATCTGGCCAGCCCGGTGTTCAAGCCTACCATAAGTCCTGGGTCGGTATTGGATGGACTATGCACATGGGTATGGTCCATCAAGAAACTTCGAGCACCCCTGTTATCGAATTTCCGGACGGAAGGCTTGAGACGGCCTTTCCGGACAAGAATGATGCTTTTAATAGGCATATAACTCGGGATTTCTTAAGGTACGACAAGACCTTTCACGAGCTCTGCTTCCAGGACGGAGTGATTTGGAAGTTCGGCGCGACAGCAACGATTTACAGGGCAGATGGATCCCCCGATCCAGTCCGTCTGGTTACGGAGATTAGGAACTCTTATGGCCATAAGATCGTTATCGCTTATAATCCATCCACCCCTCAGGTCCCCCCGACGATCAAGACCATTACGGATAGCTTTGGGAGGGTGGTAACATTCACTTCAAGCGGGACGCCGAGGAAACTACAATCCATACGCTATAAATATACAGCCACCCAATATAGGACCATCAATTATTCCGTAGGGACGTTTGTCAACGGATATACGAAGCTGAATGAGGTCTGGCCGCCCTGTTTGCCCCTAACGAGGCTTGAGTATTATGACGGAACTTATGAACTCAAGAAGATCACGACAAGCTATGGCGGGGAATTGGAATACATATACGCTGACCACGGGTTCTATTTTGGCTCCACGCTGTTTAATTCGAGGGTGATGGTTCAGAAGAAGATCAGATTCGATCCTGTGGACCAATTTGTCTGGAATTATGGTTATCCCGATTACAGCGGCGTACTCTCAGGGGACGTGAACGTTCAAGGCCCTATTTATAACGCATCTGTTACGTATAACGCCTACGATCCGGCTAATCCGTGGAAGCTTGGGATGATCGGTTCATTCCATCATGAGGATGGGAGCTCTACGGAGACCTATGATTGGACCTTTCAGGAGATATCAAATAGCCATTGGTGGCTGCCCGGGGCGGACATGGGAACGGCGAAGGGGCCCTTGACTTCCTCCGTAACCCGACAAAGGCTTGGAGACTCAACCCTGAAAGAAGAGCTCCTATATGACGAGATGCCCGATTTTAAAAGGTACGGTCTTCCCTGGAAGATACGGCGCTACGTTAACGGATCCGTGGCTCCGATCAGCACTTCGACTACGGAGTACTATTTTTGGACTCATCCCTCATACGAGGCAAGATACTTGTTGTCTTTGCCTTGGAGTGAAGCAGATTTCTTTAGCGACGGTACTCTGATCAGACGGAAGCTTACAGACTACTATGAGGAGGATGGAAAGTGGGGGGCCAAGAATAAAGTTCGTTTGCTAAAACAAGGCTCCGCGACCGAGTATAACGAATGGACGTATGGCTACGTCTGTAACGACGGCACCGGCGCAAGGATTGATATATCTGTCAGCGGTCCGGCGGGATCGGAAAAATGGACGACCTTTAGATATGGCGTAGCGAGCACGCAGTCCATAGGCGGCCAGGAATATGCAAACTGCACAATCTCGGAATTCGACAGCTCGGTGAAATCGGTGCAATTACATGACGGCAATAGCAGTATAGCCTTTACCTATGATGAGCTTGGCCGCGTCACCCTGGAGGACTGGCCCGATGACAGGAACGACAAGGCTACTAATTGGCCCTACGGCGAGAACAAGTCAATTACTACCCAGGGAGACGAAACAATTGGGTATAACATCGTTACTAAATTCTGGGACGGTATGGGTCGCGATACGGGTTATACAGAAGAAGGTGATAATGCGACTCTCTACTACCAAAAAGAACTAGATGCGGAGGGCCGGATCACAGCCCAAAGCACAGGCAGCATTAATAAAGAACATAAGATTAATTTTGAATATAATTCCCGGGGAGATATGGTCGAAAGCACTGACCAAAATGGTCAAGTCACTTATATCGAGCTCGTTGGCACCACCAAAACAATAAGGGATCCTAACAACCATATAACTTCTTTTGAATATAACCACATGCCTGGCCTGTCGACGGCCGTAACCGACGACCAAGGACACAGGGCCGTTTATAGCTATGATGACCTGGGCAGGCTTGTGGGGGTCGACTATAATAATGGGGCGCGGACGCATAGCTTTCAGTATGACCGTGCAGACAATCTCCTATCTGAAACGCATCCGGAAACGGGCACGATAAGCTATACGTATAACGCGGAGGGTTGGCTTCTCGACAAGAGCTGGGGAAACGTAGTTACCCATTACGGCTATACTGCAGAAACTGGCCGGCTGTCCAAGGTGTATTTCGGAGAGGAGTCCAATCCCAACGAGGTGACGTACCTTTCTTTTGATCAATACAACCAAGTAACTTGGGTCAGAAACTATATCGGAGGCCAAATAGTCTGGGAGCGTGACCTTGACCTTGATCGGTACGGAAACGTCACGAGCGAAACGATAGTTCTTCCGGGATTGTCACCCAAAACGGTTACATATACTTACGACAAGAACAACAATCCCGCGAAGATCACTTATCCCGATCAGAACTGGGCTAAAGTTTCCAACAACGGACTGAACATGCCGGAGAAACTGGCTTTTAATAACGAATCAAACCTGCTCATGAATTCGGCTTCCTATGGTTATGGCAAGGCCCCCACCAGCCTGCTGTTTGCCAGAAATGGCACCCTCTTCACGGCCTCATATGATAACTCCGGGGCCCTTGACATCGTCTATCTGCGCAAGGGCGGAACGGACCTTTATCATGCGGACTACTCATACGACCCGGCGGGGAACGTCGACCGCATCTCGAGCACCGCGCCCGTCGAGCCCATGGACGCCGCGTTCGTCTACGATTCGCTGAACCGTCTCATTTCCGCGACCTATACCACAGGCCGCGTAGGCACTTTTGCTTATGAATATGATCCCTATGGCAATATGAGATCGGTTCAAGAAGACGGACAGCCCGTCTTCAGCAAGACATACGACGGCCAAAACAGGATCATCGGCGACGGCTATGACGCCCGAGGCAACGTCACGTCCGACGGCACGTACAACTATTATTGGGACAAGCTGAATCGGCTCAAGTATGTCACGAACGGGTTGTCCGAGGTCTTGGGTCAGTATTCCTATGACGAGCGGGGCCTCAGGTTCATGGCCATGCCGCCCCTGCCTGAGATCGAGGTCTTTACATATGTGGGAGAAGTGCTCGATGATATTGAGGATGGCGGCGAGGTGATCTTCGAGTGCCCCGTTGGCGGCCCGCCCGTCCAGAAGTCGTTCACGATCGAGAACAAGGGATTGGCGAATCTCCTCTTAGACGGCTCTCCCATCATTACGATCCAGCCGAATGCCGATGAGTTCAGCGTCGTGCAGCAGCCCGTGTCCCCGATTCTCCCGTCAGGCAACACCACCTTCGTGATCGAATTCCATCCGACTTCTCCGGGCACCAAGACGGCGTATATATCGATCGCGAACAACGATCTCACCGAGAACCCCTTCGATATCACGCTGACGGGGAACCTGGGCCCCGAGATGGACATCCTCGGGATTCCGGATGGCGGATCTTGGGACTTTGGAGAAGTCCAGATCGGTCAATCCACCGAATCGGACTTCGTCATCGAGAACACGGGACGAGGGGATCTTCTGCTTACCGGTTTCCCGAAGGTCCAGATCAATGGGGATGAGTTCGGCCAGTTCAGCGTCAGGCGGCAGCCCGACGGCGTTATCCATGGCGGGGAATTCACCTACTTCGTCATCCGGTATTCGCCTATGAACGAGGGCCCGGCCACGGCTGTAGTTTCGATCGAGAATAACGACCTGGATGAGAATCCTTACACCTTTACGATTAGTGGCACCGGGCTCGGCGGGCGTGACGGGATGTCGGGCGGCAAGGAAATCGACGTCGTGGAGCCGGACGGCGACGAGGTGCTCGTAGCGGGTGAAACCCGGACGATCTCATGGACAGGCGGGGAGGACGTCTCATTCGTGCGGATCGAGTATTCGGTCGACAACGGAAGCACCTATTCGACCATCGCTACAAGGGCGCCCAATACCGGAGCATTCGATTGGATGGTGCCTCCGGACTATTCGCCTGTGTGCCTGATCAGGATCAGCGACGCGGACGGAATTCTCGTAGAGCCGAAGCTCTTCTCGTTCGAATTCGACCTGAAGATAAGTCCGAAGGCCGCGGCAGAAGGCGAAAACGTCCCCGTCATGATTCGCATGGCTATTCCCGACGCGGAGAGCCAGACAACATACGCGGTGGATCTTGCGATCCTGTATACGGGGCCGGACATGGCCGAGGCCTTGAGATTGAACCTCGCCGAATCCGCTCCCCTGGATCTAGGCTCGGTCTCCGGGGAATGGCGGCATTTCCAGGTTGCCCTGAACGAGGAGAACCTGTCCTGTTCGGTAGCGGTTGATGGCCAACCTATGCTCGACGCTGTCCCCTTGAATAAACTGCCTGTTCCTATCGAGCGGCCCGAGGTCGACGTTTCCTGCCAGGAGGGTTCGTCAGCAAGGATCTGGCTGGAGAACCTTGAGCTTAGGTACCAGGATCGGGTCCAGGCGGCCGCGGAGGACGGTGGCGCGCTCCTCAGGCCGCTGGCGAGAGACGCCTTCGATCGCTATACGGCGGGTATCTTCCCGCAATACGGGGGCTGGTTCCTCAACGTCCTCGCGCCGGACGGGTCTCTATTATCGGCCGGGCAGGTCCCTGATCAGGGAGCGGTCCAGCAGAGCGGCGTGATGGCCGGGATCGATGAGGGCATATGTCTTTCTCCGACGAGGTCCTTCCGTTTTGAGAAGCTCGATCCCGGCTCCTTCACGGTTGTTAAAAGGTTCGCGATGCCGGTTCATCTCCCTTACGCCCTGAGCGCGGTCAACTTTTCGGTCATCTCCCAGGAAACGAAGCTCCTTCAAATCAAGGAGCGGATCGATGCCGCAAAAAAGGGCGGCGCCGGGTCATCTGGAACCGATACCCAGGAAGGACCGACCACGGCCGGCGCTTCTGGCGGCTCCCGGATGAGCGTCCTCACGTCTATCCGCGTCGGGACCTACTATATTTACACCTTTGACGGGCGGCTTCTCGCAGAATACGATATCTCCGGGATCTGCCTCAAGGAATATATCTACATGGGTAGCCGTCTCATCGCCGAATTCAATCCCTCTACCTCCCAATACCTCTACTACACCCAGGATCAGATCGGTTCAACCCGGATCGTGACGGACGACACGGGTGCCGTCGTCTATGCCACGGCCCACGATCCCTTCGGGGGGATTCAGAAGGTCTGGAAGGACGACTTCGATCCTAGGCGCAAGTTCTCGGACAAGGAGCGTGACAGAGAGACGGGGCTGGATTACTACGGGGCGAGGTATTATTCAACTCCGGACCTCACGGAGGGCCAGCGACGTGGCAGCTATAGGTGGCTCTCCATTGATCCCATTCTTGACACGAAAAGAGCTCGAGAGAATTCGCAGGCCTGGAATCTATATTCTTTTTCAGGAAATAATCCATCTACTTTTTTTGATCCTGATGGCCGGTCCTTGATAAGCATCAATTTGGCCTCCGCATATAGCGCGGTGAGAGCTACGGTTGCACAGCTAAGCTGGGGGCTTACTAAAATGTATGTGGTATTCATGAATATCTGGATAGACACTCCTTATAAGGAGGGCGCCGGGCCGGATTCGCGGCCTGGGAAGGAGGGAGGGACCGATTGCTCGGGCGGTTCGTGTGGGATCTATAGGGATTCTGACAGGGAATATGTATATATGCCGGCAAACGAGAAATTCGAGGAAAGCTTGGCTCCAGGCAAAGAAAATTCCGGCAAGTTTAGGAAACTGAAACCTAATGAACGTCCCATGATTGGCGACATCGGCATATGGATAGATTATCATATGGTTATTCACGCCGGTAAGAGGGATGGTTCAGAAAATATCATTACTACATCAACGAGGAGAGGAAAGCTGGTAGAGATGCCTCTTCAGTACATGGTAGATTACTTTCATCAAAATACTCGTGCTCCAAATGTAGTATGGTTTCGACCCATCTTCTGATAAATTGAATCCCATATAAAGTGAACAGCATGACATTTAGACAAACCATCATTTCTTTATCGCTAATATCCCTATGCGGGTCTGTTCTTTGTCAGAATCCTGATAAGACGTCCGATTCGATACTAGAAGCCGTGAAAGACGGGAATATGCAAAAGGTTTTGGCGTACCTCGCCAAGGGGGGCGACGTCAACTGCCGCGGCGCTTTCGGTTATACCCCATTGATCACCGCTGCTAAATTCTCCCAACTTGAAATTGCCCGAGTGCTGTGCGCCAGAGGGGCAGATTTGAATGCGGCTACCGCTGTTGCAGAGTTATATGGCGAATGGGGATCGACCCCTCTTCTTTGGGCGGCCCGGAATTGCCATATGGAGATGGCTAGACTCCTCATCAGCAATGGGGCCGATGTCGGGCGATCAGGGGGGGAGGGAGATACGGCGCTGATGGTTGCGTCCGAAAAAGACTGTAAATCGCTCGTTGGATTGCTTGTCGAAAAGGGGGCGGATATCAATGCAATACGTGAGTTTGACGGAGCGTCTGCACTTATTGAGGCCGTAAAGAACGGTTGTCTTGATATTGCGGATTACTTGATAAGGAAAGGCGCGAACCAAAATACTAAGGACAGAGATGGAAGATCATTACTCACTTTATCCGCTCGAAATCATCATTTTGCGCAGGTCCGGTATTTCATAGAAAAAGGCCTCTCGATGAATGACCAAGATAAGTACGGTTGTACTGCCCTCTACCATGCAGTCGGGAGTTCTTTGGAGAGCCAATATATCCTTGAGTACCTGATTCAACACGGCGCAAACACTCGACTGAAGGATAAGCGGGGCATAAGCCCGCTTATGATAGCCTCTTATAAAGGATTAGAGGCGGAAGCAAAGCTATTGATCAATAGCGGCGCTTTAATAAACGAATCAGATTCGGCTGGGGAAACGCCACTTCATTTCGCATGCCGAGGACTGTCTCAGCCTACGGATCCCCTCGGTGCCGCGCCAGACGCCACAATTGAACTCCTGCTAGAAAAAGGAGCATCGGTGAATGAAGCAGATTATGATGGGAAAACGCCATTGATGATTTCTGCTCGTGGAGATGTCTCAGAAGTGGTGGGAAATCTCCTGGATAAAGGGGCAGATCCTGATATCCAAGATAAAGAAGGTTGGACCGCGCTGATGCGCGCGGCCGAATGGAATTCGACGGCCGTAATTAAGGTTCTCGCCCAGCGTGGGGCGGATCTAAATCTGAGGAATTCAAAGGGCGAAACGGCTTTGGCCGTGGCTAAAAAGAAGCAGTCCTCAGCTCAGGCCTGCGAATTATTGAAAAGCCTGGGCGCGAGATACTAACGGCACAAAATCGTCTTATTGGAAGCTACAATAAACCTCATGCTCGCGCATGGGTCCTCTGCTCTTGTGGAATCGCGGCGTCCTTTGTGCAGACTCCTCCGGATAGTGTACGGTAGTGTTCGCGATTTGGAATAGGAGGTAGAGCATCGTCAACTCTCTTCGAACGCAATCCGAAAGAGAGGAGAAGTTTTGCTACGATGGCCCAGCCGCATCATTAGGGACGTACAAGAGAGCGCTATTACAGTTCGTGACTTAGCCGGCCAGATGATGCTAATCGAAGCCGTAGCAAAGTGGGCGCTAAAAAGGGAAAACACGTTAGGGACCGCAGGAACTAATTCTCCGGGAAGCGTGTGCGCCGAATTGACACGAGGCTGCCGTTCTCAGTGACCGAACAGCAGCGTTCGGAGTTGTGCGTAGAGCCATCGTTAATGAAGGCTTTCTGGTTTAGCTGTACGGTACCTCATTTTAAAGGAGGGACCTCCTCCCCGAAAAGTGTATGGGGAGGTTTGTTGCACGATTCGAGTGAGGAGGCGGAATACGCAGGCGAGATCGAAAGAAAGTCGACTCTTTATAACCAGCCCCTCCGCCAGCTGCTTCTATATCAATCATATAATTTCGCAGCCCAAGACGAAGCAATGGAAGGGCCTCGAGGACGGCGACACGTGGCAGCGCGGCTATCTCAAGCCCGGGAGCAAGGCCCTCCGGGAGATCGATTTTTGGGTCGGGGCATAAGCAATGCCAGGATCCTGACGGGAAAGCCTCCGAGATCCATGAGGAAGGAATTGAGCCGGAGGCGGGGCGTAGAATGAATCCGGGTTCGATGTGTAGATGGCGCCGGCGAAAACCTCTTCGCTCCCGCCGGCGAATTTCTTCGGATTCGGCGTTCCCTTCGGCACGAGCACGAGTTGGGCCGTCGTCCGATGTTCGAAGGCTCGCTGGTCGTTGCCGAACTTGAAATAGAACGCATTCCTCAGGATGAACGGCTTCCACTCCACGAGAACATTCGCCCCTGCGCTGCAAACGACCGGGCGGTCATCAGCGAGCGCCGCCTGGAGCTCGATCGCGCTCAGCGGAACGCCGTCGAGCTCGCCGATCGCACCGTATTGACCGTCGGCCATGACCCACTTGCCGAGCTCGTCAAGCCAAACCTCGGCCACGGAATGGGCTTCGCTCCTCGTCTCAACGTCACGGGGCATCAGGTTGACGACGCGCGCCGGCATGCCGTAGGCCGCGGCGACTCCGGCCATGACGATGGCGTACTCGCGGCAAATGAAACGGCCGCCCTTCTGTGCCTCACGGAGGATCGTGAGCGGGTCGGACTTTGAGGCCATCTGGCTCGGGCTATGCTCCCAGCGCGTGCTGACCCAGTGTGCCAGGCGTCGCAGCCGATCGATATCGTTCCTGGCGCCGGCCACGACGGCGTCGATCGCGAATTCGCGACGCATCTCGAGTAACTGATGGGCTTTGGGATCTTCATATAGCACAGGAAACAGGGGCGCCGGCTGGCTGTGGTCCCAGACGAGCGAGACAGGTCCGTACCTGGCCTTGATCTCGGCGAGCAGAGACTTGAATCCCAGATCGTCGCGGATGGAGTCGAAATCCGTGTCGCTGCTATACTTGTAATAATCCGTGAAACCCGCAGCGACGGCCTGGCGGATCGCCGCCAGGGCCTGTGTTTTCTGCCCGGAGAGCGCGTGGACACAAGCCTTCATATAGAGGATCCCGGCCCGATACTCCTGGTTTTTTGTGTCGTCAACGAGCTTGAGCATCCGGTCGAGAAGGGACATGGCCGCTGGCCAGTCCTTCTGGCTGTAGACGCGATTCAGTTCTTCGTTTAGCGCCCGCAGCTGGTCATCTGCGCTCGGCTTCTGCGCGAAGAGGGGAGCGCAGGCGAGGGCGAGGATCAGCGCGGCGAGAATCGAGGATTTCATGCGGATCATGGTCTACCCCCTTGACAAGGACTTAAGTCTCGGCATTCATCACGGTATTACGGGGGTGGGGTCGAAGATGTTTCACCTCAAGCAGGCATTTATTACGCACGAATACATCGTTCGGCGTAAGATCGAACCCCGAAGGTGGGGAGGACAAGTCATTGCCCGAGGCCGGCAGGAATGATAGGATAGCGGCAGTTCCAAGGCGGAGGAAGACCATGGCCAAGAACCTCGATGACAAGATCATCATCATCACCGGCGCGGCCGGCGGCATCGGCTCGGCCACGGCCCAGCTCCTGGCCGGCCAGGGCGCGACCATCGTCCTGACCGACATCCGCAAGGAGCCCTTGGATGAGCTGGCGGCGGCGCTGAGAGCGGCCGGCGCCAAGGCGGCCGTCGCGGTCCACGACGTGACTAAACCTGAATCCTGGAAATCCCTGGTGGACACGACCTTGGCCGATTTCGGGCGGATCGACATCCTGATCAATAATGCCGGCGTCGTCCATCCCGGCGCGATCGAGGCCCTGCCCCACGAGAAGCTCCATCAGCAGGTCTCGGTCAACTTCATCGGCATGATGAACGGCTGCCGGGCGGTGCTGCCTTCGATGAAGGCGAAGAATGCCGGCAAGATCGTCAACGTCGCCTCCCTGGGGGGCATCGTCCCGATGTCGGGCGAGACCGTCTACAGCGCGACCAAGGCCGCCATCCGGACCTTCACGTTCTCCCTGGCCGCCGAGCTTCACGGCACGCCGCTCAAAGTCGCCGTGGTCTGCCCCGATTCCGTGGACACGCCCCAGCTCGCCTACGAGTTGCAGCATGACGAGGCCGTGCTGTCCTTCGTCGGTACGGCGATGAAGCCTGAGAAGGTAGCCAAGGGCATCCTCAAAGCCATCCGCAAAAAGAAGCCCGAGATCCTCGTGCCCGGCGGCATGGGGGTGGTCGCCCGTACAGCCATGGCCTTCCCCCGCCTGTATTTGCGTCTCTACCCTATGCTGCGTAAGGCCGGGACCAAGAATATCCAGAAACGCCGCAAGGAAAAGACGGCCCGGGGTTGAAAGAGACGTTACAAGGCCTGCGGCGGAACTCGCTATCTATCCCAAGAGAAAGGGCCGGATCAACGGCATCCTGTATCTGATCACCGATGAAGCTCTACGCTGCGCCCTGTCTCGGCCTGCCGAGCAGTCGTTCGAAAACAGCCTGAAGCGCCGCCGGATGGAACACTCAGTCTGTCTCTTGCCGGTGAACGCACGCGCCCTCCGTTCGTTGGCGCGTCACGCGCCGAGTTCTGTGTAACACGAAGGACAAGCGACTATCAATCCCCCCCCGCCGTAGACGCCTATCCTGGGGACCAGCTCGCAGACACGCCGACCCGCTGACCCAGGACCTTGCCGAGGCCGCCCGCCCAGAGTAACATGGTCGCGGGAAGGGATCATCAAGGAGGAAAAGACGTTGCCAAGCGTGCTCTCTCAGATTCCTCATCGCGAGCGCGTTATAAGGAGAACACCATGAACCACAAGCAAAGCAGGCGGAGTTTCCTCGAGCAATGCGCGAAGTGCGGCGGCGCCTGCTCGGCCCTCCTGGCCTTGAACCGGATCTCGCGAGCGCAGGGGACTGCGCCCGCCCCATCGGGCCGGCAAGAGAAGCCCATCGATTTGGCGGCGCTGGCCTATTGCGGCATCCCGCAGGCCTACTGCGAGACAAGGTGCGAGCTCTTCAAAGCCACCCGCGAGAACGATGTCCAGTTGAAGCGAGCCGTTTACGAACAATGGGGAATGAAGAAGCGTTTCGGCATCGAATTCGAGGCCGACAAGATCTTCTGTTACGGATGCAAGCCGGTGGACAAGCCCCTGAAAGTCGGCATGGCCGAGTGCGAGGTCCGGACGTGCCCTATTGCCCACGGCCTGGCATCCTGTGTCCAATGCGGCGGCCTGGCTTCCTGCGGCAAGGCCTTTTGGAAAGAATGGCCAGTCGCCTACGAGCAGATCAAGCAGTTACAGGCCCGCTATAAGAACCAGCCGGGAGCGAAGATCTTCGAGATCAAGGCGAAATGATCCCGGACACCATGAAAGCGATCGTCTACACCGAATTCGGGCCCCCCGACGTCCTCCGGCTCGCGGAGGTCGCCCGGCCCGAGCCGAAGCGGGGCGAGATCCTGGTCAGGGTCCACGCGACGAGCGTCAACTTCGGGGACATCATGGCCCGGAGCTTCCGGTCCGTGACGCCACGCGGCTTCAACATGCCGCTCCTCTTCTGGCTCATCGCCAAGATGGCCATGGGCTGGAGGAAGCCGAAGATGAGGATTCTGGGGAACGAATTCGCCGGGGAGGTGGTGGCGGTCGGGCGGGATGTCGAGCGCTTCAAGCCCGGGGATCAGGTGTTCGGCCAAACCGGGCAGCGCTTCGGCGCCTACGCCGACTACATCTCGCTGAGCGAAAAGGCTCCGGTGGCGCATAAGCCCGCCAACCTGTCCTACGATGAGGCCGCCGTCATTCCCTACGGGGCCGTGCATGCCCTATCGCTCCTGCGCCGGGCCAGGCTCGGCCGGGGGCAGAGGATCCTGATCAACGGGGCCAGCGGCGGGATCGGCACGGCCGCGGTGCAGATCGCCAAGCACCTCGGGGCCGACGTGACCGCGGTGTGCGGCGGGGCCCGACTGGGCTACGTCCGGGCCCTGGGCGCGGACCGGGCCATCGATTACGCCGAGCAGGACTTCACGAGGAACGGCGAGACGTATGATGTCATCTTCGACATTTTGGGCCTGACGCCCTTTTCGCGGGGCCG
>Ga0172362_10001593_pt1 | contig 19459 bp, 18 predicted proteins | sample LakKivs1_kivu2a2_FD_114534 | JGI IMG/M metagenome (GOLD analysis project Ga0172362, IMG submission 114534) | Sediment microbial communities from Lake Kivu, Rwanda - Sediment s1_kivu2a2 | ecosystem: Environmental > Aquatic > Freshwater > Lake > Sediment | place: Rwanda: Western Province, Lake... | reverse complement strand
GCAAGCGGATGGAGGCGGAGCTCGAGCGCCACCGCGAGCACCTGGAGGAGCTGGTCGAGCAGCGCACCGAAGAGCTGCGGCGGGCGGCGGACGATCTGGCCCGGTCCAACCGCGACCTGGAGCAGTTCGCCTACGTCGCCTCGCACGACCTCCAGGAGCCGCTGCGGATGGTCAGCAGCTACGTCCAGCTCCTCGCCCGGCGCTACGAGGGGAAGCTGGACGCCGAGGCCGACAAGTTCATCGGCTACGCGGTTGACGGCGCCGCCCGCATGCGGCGGCTGATCGACGACCTGCTCGCCTACTCTCGCGTCGGCACCCGCGGCAGGGCGCTGGCGCCGGTGGACGCCGCCGCGGCCCTCGGCGACGCGATGAAGGACCTGGCCGGCGCCGTCGACGAAACCGGGGCCTCGGTGACGTGCGACGAGCTGCCCCGCGTCCTGGGCGACCGGACCCAGTTGGCCAGGCTCTTCCAGAACCTCATCGGCAACGCCATTAAGTTCCGCGAGCCGGCCCGGCCGTGCCGGGTGCACGTGTCGGCCGGGCGCGACGGGGGGCTGTGGCTCTTCCGCGTTCGCGACAACGGCATCGGCATCGAGCCGCAGTACCTCGAGAAGGTTTTCCAGATCTTCCAGCGCCTCCACGACCGGACCACGTATCCCGGCACGGGCGTGGGGCTGCCGATCTGCCGGAGAATTGTCGAGCGACACGGCGGGCGGATCTGGGTAGAATCGCAGCCGGGCGAAGGTTCGGTGTTCTGCTTCACCCTCAGGGCCGAAGGAGCGACGAAGTGAACGACTGGCAGGGCGCAAGGGCGGTGGAAGTGCTTCTGGTGGAAGACAACCCCGGCGACGTGGACCTGACGCGGGAGGCATTCAAGGAGGCCAAGCTCCGCAACCGCTTGAGCGTGGTCAGCGACGGGGAGGCGGCGATGGACTTCCTTCGCCGGCGCGGCAAGTATGCCGACGCGCCCCGCCCGGACGTGGTCCTGCTGGACCTCAACCTGCCCCGCAAGGACGGGCGCGAGGTCCTGGAGGAGATCAAGTCCGACGATCACCTCAAGAGGATCCCCGTGGTCGTGCTGACCACCTCGCGGGCCGAGGAGGACATCCTCCGGGCCTACCAGAACCACGCCAACTGCTACATCACCAAGCCCGTGGACTTCCAGCGGTTCATGGAGGTGGTCAAGTCCATCGAGGACTTCTGGCTGACCGTCGTCCGCCTGCCGCCCAAGAACTGCGACGCACAGCCGTAGGGCGCCGCGCCGCCGGGACGTTCCGCAATGGAAACCGGTGCCTGCGACATCCTGCTGATCGAGGACAGCCCCTCCGACCGGGACCTGCTGGAGTACGCGCTGCGCCAGCCGCGGGACGCCACCTACCGCCTGCGGCACGCGGCGACGCTGGGCGGGGGCCTTTCGCTGCTGGCCAAGCGCGGGCCCGACGTGGTGTTGCTGGACCTGAACCTGCCGGACAGTGCCGGCATGGACACGGCCCGGCGCTTCTGCCGCGAGGCCCCCGACGTGCCGGTAATCGTGCTGACGGGCCTGGGCGACGAGGAGATGGGCCTGGAGGCCCTGCGCGGCGGCGCGCAGGATTTCCTCATCAAGGGCGAGTTCGACGGGTGGAGCATCTGGCGGACGATCCGCTACGCCATCGAGCGGCACCGGGCGCACCGCGCCTTCGGCGAGATCCGCTTCGCGCTGGGGATGGAAGCGGCACAGCCGGGCGCCAGCCTGACGGACACGGCCACCGATATACAGGCAGAGGTCGCCCGGCGCCTGCGCGCCGAGCGGATGCTCCAGTCGGCCAACGAGGCCCTGCGCCTGCGCGCGGCGGAGCTGCGCCGCCTGGCCGTCCAGCTCGCCCACGCCGAACAGCGCGAGCAGCAGCGGATGGCACGCGTGCTCCACGACGACCTCCAGCAGCTTCTCTGCGCGGCCCGGCTGCACCTGGAGGCCCTGACCAAGCAGGCGGACGTGAAGGCCGTCGCCCGGCTCGGGCAGTCCATCGACGAGATGCTGGGCCAGTGCCTGTCGGTCACGCGGTCGCTCGTGGGCCAGCTTGCCCCGCCGCTGCTGAAGGACCAGGGCCTCAAGGCCGCCATCGCCTGGCTGGGCGCCAAGATGGAGGACCTGCACGGCCTGAAGGTGGTGCTGGACGACCGCACGGGCGCGCCCTGCCTCAACGGCGACATCCGCGCCGTGCTCTACGGCTGCGTGCGGGAGCTGCTGTTCAACGTGGTCAAGCACGCCAAGGTCTCGACGGCGTCGGTGCGGCTGGAGCGGACCGCCGACCGCTTCCGCGTCGAGGTCAGCGACGCCGGCGCCGGCTTCGATCCGGCGTCGGTGTCGGGCGACCGCGAGTCGGGGGGCTTCGGCTTGCGCGAGATCCGCGAGCGGGTGGCGGTGCTGGGCGGCAGCATGGAGGTGACCAGCGCCCCCGGCCGCGGCAGCCGGTTCTTGCTGTCGGTCCCGATTGACTGAAAGCTTGTGAAAGAACTGGCGACGGCGGTCTCGCCGCCGTTCCAGATTCCCTGGCGCCCCTTCGAGGCTCTTCTCGTAACTTACTATCCACCTGGGGCTTGCGCCCCGTTCGGCTGAGCTCACGGCTGAAGCCCCGCCAAACCCTGACCACCCCTTCGAGGCGGAGAGGGGAATCCGGGACTTGGTGATTTCGTCAGAACCTCAGAGACTTGCGCGATTGCCGGTCCTAAGGGCTGAGCACGGACTGGCGGTTCAACATCGCGTACAACGCGCTGCTTCAAGCCGCCTCGGCCGCCCTGGCGGCGGCCGGATATCGGCCTGGCGCGAATCCCACCACTACCGGGTGCTGCAATCGCTCGTCCTGACGGAGGGCCTGCCGGGAGAGACGATCCGGCAGTTGGACGCATTCCGCAAGAAGCGCAACCTGACGGGATACGAGCGGGTCGGGGCGGTGTCCGACCGGGAAGCTGACGAGATCACCCGCCTGGCCGGGACAATACGCCGACAGGTGGAGGATTGGATCAAGGCGGCACACACTGAGCTGCTGTGAGTCGGGCGGGAGAAAGCGGGCGAAGGTGAGCGGGTGCTCTCTCGCCATTTGCCGCGGGGGGCGGGCGGTCAGGCGCCGCCGCAGGCGAAGCAGCTCGAGCCGTCCCAGCAGTGGGTGCAGAGCTTCTCTTTGGGCAGGCCGATGGCGGCGACCAGGTCGCCGAGTCGCTGGTAGCGCAGCGTGGTGAGGTTGAGTCGGCGGGCGATGCGGTCGATCATGGCGGCGTACTTGTCGCCGTCGCTGTCGGCGTAGGCGTGCAGGTCGGTCTCGGCGCCGCCCTCCAGCTCGCGGATGGCCCGCCGGGCGGCCAGGTCCATCTCGCTCTTGGAGCGGCTGAAGTTCAGGAACCGGCAGCCGAAGATCAGCGGCGGGCAGGCGGGGCGCATGTGCACCTGGCGGGCGCCGCAGTCGTAAAGGCGCTGGATGGTGTCCTTGAGTTGCGTGCCGCGGACGATGGAGTCCTCGCAGAACAGCACGCGCTGGCCCTGGATCAGCTCGCGGATGGGGATCAGCTTCATCCTCGCCACCAGGTCGCGGACGGACTGGTCCTGCGGCATGAAGCTCCGCGGCCAGGTGGGCGTGTACTTGACGAACGGGCGGCGGTAGGGCACGCCGGCGGCCGCGGCGTAGCCGATGGCGTGGCCGGTGCCGCTGTCGGGGATTCCGGCGACGAGGTCGATTTCGACGTCATCGGCGGCGGCCAGGGCGGCCCCGCAGCGGTTGCGGGCGCACTCGACGTTGACGCCCTCGTAGCTGCTGGCCGGAAAGCCGTAGTAGACCCACAGGAACGTGCAGATCTGCATCTTGTCGCGCGGCTCGGCGAGCCGCTCGGCGCCTTCCTCGGTGATCCGCACGATCTCGCCGGGCCCCAGGTCGCGGTCGATCTCGTAGCCCAGGTTCGGCAGGGCGCAGGTCTCCAGCGTGGCCGCCCACGCGCCGCCCTTGCGCCCCAGGATGATCGGCGTGCGTCCCAGGCGGTCGCGCGAGGCGTACAGCCCCTCATCCGTCAGCAGCAGCACCGAGCAGGAGCCCTGCACCGACTCCTGCACGCGGAGCAGGCCGTCCCGGAAGGAGCCCTCCTGGGCGATGAGCATGGCCACGACCTCGGTGGGGTTCACGCCGGAGCGGCTCATCTCGGAAAAGTGCGCCGTGCGCTTCTGGAAGGCCTGCTTCGTCAGGGCGTCGAGGTTCTGCACGACGCCGACGGTGGCGATGGCGAACAGCCCCAGGTGCGAGCCGATGATGAGCGGCTGGTCCTCGAAGTCGCTGATGACGCCGATGCCGCGCCGGCCGCGCATCTGCCCAACGTCCTGCTCGAACTTCGAGCGGAACTGGGCGTTGGTGATGTCGTGGATGAAGCGGCTGAAGCCGTCGCCGTTGCGGACGGCCAGTCCGCCGCGCATCGTGCCCAGGTGGGAGTGGTAGTCGGTGCCGTAGAACAGGTCGGCGACGCAGTCGTCGCCGGCCGCCACGCCGAAAAAGCCGCCCATGCGTTTTCCTTTTCCCTGACGGACCGCAACGAAGGCGGACAGACTGCTTCGCCCGGCGTCCCGGGGCGGCATCGTACCGCACGGGCGGACGGCGGGCAAGAACTTCGCCGCCAGCCCCGCGCCGGGGGGCTACAAAAGTTTCCTCTGGCCGCGAAACCTGGCGGCAGGTAGCATGTTCCTATGTATTGGCCGCCAGATGGGGCGGCCCGCGGGAACCGTCGTGTGGAATGGCCCCAAGGGGCCGGAAGCATGGAGAACGCAGTATGCGCGACAGAAAGAGACAGGTGGTGGTGGCGTTGGCGGCGTTGGCGATGGTTCTGGCCTTCTCGGCGCCGATCGTCCGGGCGCAGGCGGGCAAGTCGGTCGCCGACCGGGCGAGCGATCTGACGGCGGGCGCCGAGGAGGGTGCGGCCCAGAAGGGCTTCGTCGACAAGATGTGGGACCTCTGGAAGAACCTGCTGGAGGTGGGCGGGCGGACGATGTACGGCCTGGCGGCCGCGTCGATCGTCGGCCTGGCCAGCGTGCTGGAGCGGGCGATCGGCCTGATCATCGCGGCGTTCGGCGTTCGCGGCCCGATGAAGCAGGCCCGCGCGCTGTGGGCGCGGGGCGACCTGCACGCCCTGGAGGCCCTCGCGCGGCGGAAGCGCGGCATCACCGCCAAGCTGATGGACTTCATCGTGCGCCACCGCGACTACAGCATCGACGAGGTCAACGCCGGCGTGACCGACCTGGCCAGCCGCTACGTGCGGATCCACACGCGGCGCAACTACATCCTGGCGGTGGTGACGGGCATCTCGCCGCTGATGGGCCTGTTCGGCACCGTCGTCGGCATGATCGAGGCCTTCGAGAAGGTCAACATCGCCGGCTCCATGGGCTCGGCGGAGTACCTCTCCGGCGCCATCTCCAAGGCGCTGGTGACCACCGAGGTGGGCCTGGCCATCGCCATGCCCGCCATGGTCTTCTGGCACGCCTACCGGTTCTTCATCGGCGTGATGAGCGACACGCTGGAAGGCAAGATCAACGAGATGGTCTCCGAGTGGCTGATGAAGAAGGAGGCCGCCTGATGGCCGTCAATTCGGGCGATACCGACGACGAAGGCGGCGCCGACGTTCAGATGGCGCCCCTGATCGACTGCGTCTTCCTGCTGCTGACGTTCTTCCTGGTCACCGCCGCCCTGCGCGAGGTGCACAAGGAGCTGCCGCTGGACCTGCCGGAGGCGGGCGCGGCCGTCAAGAACAAGGCCCTGGAGGACACGATCATCATCTCCGTCACGAAGGACGGGACGATCCACCTGGGCGGCGAGCCGGTGACGACCCAGACGCTCCACCAGAAGCTGCGGACGGCCGCCCACCGCCCGTCCATCCGCGTCAGGATTGACGGCGACCGCGCGGCGGCGTTCCAGCAGGTCGCATATGTGCTGGACCTCTGCGAGTTCGAGGGGCTCAAGAACGTGGGCGTGCGCGTGCGCGACTGAGAGATTTTCCGGCGGCGGGCCGCCCGTGCCGCGCGGCGCGGGCGCCCAAGGAGACTTCCGATGCGGATCCGGCAGATTGACGAGGAAGGCAGCGCGGCGGCGGTGCAGATGGCGCCGCTGATCGACTGCGTCTTCCTGCTGCTGACGTTCTTCCTGGTCACCTCGGCCCTGCGCGAGATCCACCGCGAGCTGCCGCTGGAGATGCCCGACCGGGGCGCGGCGTCCAAGGCCAAGGCGCCGGACCCCGTCCTGGTCATCTCCATCGCCAAGGACGGCTTGATCCACATGGCCGGCGAGCCGGTCACCCTCCAGGTGCTCCACCAGAAGCTGCGGGCCGCCTCGCAGCAGCCCAACGTCCGCGTGCTCATCGAGGGCGACCGCGCCGCGGCGTTCCAGCACATCACCTACGTCCTGGACCTCTGCGAGTTCGAGGGGCTCAAGAACGTGGGCGTCCAGACCCGCGACTGAGGCGGCGCCGAAAGGAAAGACCATGGCCAAGAGCAGGCAACTGACGGGCTGGCGGTGGTGGGCGGCGGCGATCGGACTGGCGGTCGCGGTCTCGGCCGTGCTGCACTTCGTCATCGCCGCGGTGGTCTGGCTGACGCCCCTGAAGGGCATCGTCTTCCCGGAGGAGGTCTACCGTCCGCCGAAGTACGACGCCGAGACGATCCAGTCCACCGCCGACGACACCCGCCGCGACATGGCCCGCAAGTGGCGCAAGAAGCTGGCCGGCGTGCGCGACATGCTCGTCACGCTGGTGGACATGCGCGACCGCAAGGCCAAGGAGAAGGTCAACGTCACCGAGACCCTCGGCACGACGCTGGAAAAAGACGGCGTCACGATGCCGCTGGAGTCGATGAGCAGCCTGTACGCCTTGTACTCCTCGGCCTGCAGGCTGGAGGCCGCCAGCTACGACGCCTACGAGACCTGGCGCGCGTTGACGCTGGCCGACCAGCAGCAGATCCCCTGGGAGCAGGCCAAGGAGGTCACGAAGATCGGCCGGCCCACGCGGCGCGAGGGCAAGCGCGACATCCTGGAAGGGCCCATCCGGACGCTGCCGACCTTCAAGGAGTTCCGCGACGAGGTGATCTTCGCCAAGAACGAGATCGACTCCATCGCCGTCGGCGTCCAGCGGATGCGCGACCTGGTCGAGGGCCTCGACTCGCCCGGCATCGGGCGCGACCACACCATCGCCATCCAGCTTTCCGGCACGCTCTACCAGGGCAGCGGCGGCGTGGAGTTCGGCGCCTCCGTCGGCCCGCCGCTGCTGGCCGACGAAATCTTCCCCTCCGGCCAGAGCAAGCTCCAGCAGGCCAACTTCCACCCCCTGCCCGGGCGGAAGGTCAGCGCCGGCGGCGAGCCCATGCAGTGGATGTACCTCGACACCTGGTACTTCATCGGGCCGTTCCCCAACCCCGGGCGCCAGAACCTCGACAAGAAGTTCCCGCCCGAATCGGTGGTGGACCTCGACGCCAGCTACGTCGGCAAGCATGACCGCACCCTCCGCTGGCGCTTCCGACGATACCCCATCGTCCCCGTCGTGCCCCTCGACGTCGACAGCTACGCCATCTGGTACGGCTACACCGAGGTCTGGTCCGACGCCGAAAAAGAATACTGGTTCATGATGGGCAGCGACGACTACGGCAAGCTGTGGGTCAACGGCGCCCTGATGTGGGCCAGCGGCAAGACGCCCCACCATTACATCCCCGACCGCGGCTTCAAGAAGATCAAGCTCAACCGCGGCCCCAACCGCCTCCTGTTCAAGATCGAGAACGCCGGCGGGACGATGGGCTTCTCGGTCATCCTGGCCGTGCAACCCCAGTCCGCGACGGCGGGCACGGGCGGCACGGGCGGCGGCGGCTCCGGCTGAGGCGCCCGCACCCTCGAGACGCGCGCGGAGGCCGCCGGCGGGAGTTCCCGCTGCCGCGGCCTCCGCTGTTTTCCGCCGGCCCCTCGCCGCCGCGCCGGCGGTTTACATTCACAGAGGCGCCGCCGATCGGGGCGCCGGCGCCGCCGACAAAGGAGAACACCATGGCTGCGTCACGCGGGTTGGGTTCCTGGCGTTGGTGGGCGGCCGCTCTCGGGGCCGCCCTGGTCGCCTCGCTTCTGCTGCACCTGACAGCCGCCGCGGCGGTCTGGCTGACGGGCCTGTACCGCCACGGCGAGGAGCAGTACGTCCCGCCGGTGCACGACCCGGAGGTCTACCAGTCCACGGCCGACGACGTGCGGCGCGACAAGCTCCGCCAGCTCGGCGCGAAGGCGCGCAAGGCGCGCGAGGCGCTGGCGGCCGTCGTCGAGCTGCGCGACGCGCGCCTGGCGGAGCTGCGCCGGCGGCGAGGCGTGGACCTGGCCCCGCCCGGGCCGCGGAGCGAGGCGGGCGGCGCCGAGGCGCCCGCCGCCGGCGGCCTGGCGGGGCTGTACGACGGCTGCCGCCAGGTCGAGTTGGCCTGCCAGGGCGCCTACGAGACCTTCCGCGCCGCCGAGCTGGTGGACAAGCAGGGCGTGCCTGCGGGGCAGGCGCTGGCCGCGTCGCGCATGGCGGCCCCGCCCCGGCGGCGGGCCGACGCGCGGGCGCTCGACGGGCCGGTCCGCAGCGCCGAGGCGTTCCGGGCGTTCGCCGCCGAGGTGACCTTCGTGACCAATGAGATCGAGGCGATGGCGGTGGCCGCGGCGCGCATCCGCGACGTGATGGATAACCTCGCCTCGCCGCTGCCCCGCGGCAACGGCTACACGCCCGAGCCGGTGGTCGATCCCGTCCAGCCGGGCGGCGGCGGCGGGCTGTCGGGCGCCCAGGCCGGACCGCCCCTGTCCGGCGAGTGGCTCTTCCCGCCCTACCAGCAGACGGCCCTGCTGCAATCGCCGGGCTTCCGCCCGCAGCCGGGGCGCAAGATCACAGACGCCGGCGAGCCGACGGACTGGATGTACGTGGACCGGTGGTACTGCGTCGGCCCGTTCCCCAACCCGCAGCGCGGCAACCTGGCCAGGAAGTTCCCCCCGGAGAGGGGCGCCGTCGACCTGGACGCCGCCTACGTGGGCAAGGGCGACCGGACGGTGCGCTGGCGCGCCCTTCGCTCGCCGACGCTCTGCGTGGCGCCCCTGCAGCCCGACGCGTTCGCCATCTACTACCTGACGAGCGAGATCCGATGCGACCGCGAGGGCGACTACTGGCTGGCGTTCGGCAGCGACGACTTCGGCCGCTGCTGGGTCAACGGGCATCTCGTCTACGAGAGCGGCACGCGCCCGCACCACTGGATTCCCGACCGCGCCCTGGCGAAGGTACGCCTCCGCGCCGGGCCCAACCGCGTCCTGTTCAAACTGGAGAACGCCGGCGGGACGACCGGCTTTTCGCTGGCGGTCTTGACCCGCCCCCGCCCGCAGGGCAACATGTAGCCATGGCGAGCCTTGCCCGAACGGCGGTGGCCATCGACGCCGACCTGCTGGCCAGGTTCGACCGCTGGATGGCCTCGCACGGTTACACCAACCGCTCCAAGGCGGTGCGGGATCTCGTGCGCGCGGCGCTGGTGGAGGCCGAATGGGCCGACCCCAAAGCGGTCGTCGTGGCCGTGCTCAGCATCATCTACGACCACGCCGAGCGGGCGCTGGCGCAGGAGCTGACCGGCCTGCAGCACGCCGACCACCACGCCATCCTGTGCAGCCAGCACGTCCACCTCGATCGGCGCCTGTGCCTGGAGGCCATCGTGATGCAGGGCACCGCGGCGCAGTTGCGACGCCTCTCCGACGCCATCATCGCCACCCGCGGCGTGCGGGCAGGCAAGCTGAACCTGCTGAGCCGGAACGTCTGAAACCCTCTCAGGAGTCACGGCCATGTTCGAACCGGGACAGACAAAGGGCACCGTGCGATTCACGATCAAGCCCGACGGGATTGTCAGGAAGGCCATGCTGGCCGGCGACTTCACCGGCTGGCGGGGCCGGACGATGAGGAAGCAGAAGAACGGCTCCTTCACGCTGACGGTGCCCGTGGCGCCCGGGCCGCACGAGTACAAGTTCCTCCTCGACGGCGCGTGGGTCGTCGACCCCGACAACAGCGCATGGGCTCTGAATCCCTACGGCACGCTCAACAGCGTGCTCCAGGCCCAGTGAGCCGGGGACCGGGCGCGCGCCGCGGGATCAGTCCCCGCGCACCGGCTGGATGCGGAAGATCGCCGGCCAGAGGCCCGTGATCTGCTCGCGCGGCACGGTCTGGGCGGGGTAGGAACTGTTCAGCGGCTGGAGGCGGATGGTGTCCTCGCTGTCCTGGTAGATGCGTTTGAACGTGGTGCCCTCTTCGGGCGGCCCGAAGCGGACGAAGCAGTCGTCGCCGCTGTCGGCGGCCCGCTTCGGCGAGAAGATCACCAGGTCCCCCTCGTGGTACTGCGGCTCCATCGAGTCGCCGATCACGCGGGCGGCGAAGGCCTGCGGGTCGTGCACGTCCGGACAGCGGGTGTACTCGTCGGCGACGCCCGGGGGGTAGTCCAGGTCGGTGAAGTGGTGCGGATAGCCCGCCGCCACGCTGTTGATCACCGGCACCACCACGCCCGCGGCGATCAGCTTGCCGATCTCCTCGTCTCCCTCGGCCGCCTTGCCGCCCTTGTCCTCCACCATGGTGTGGAGCTTCTGCACCTCGGCCAGGAGCGACTCGTAGCGCTGGCGGATGTCCACGGGCGTCTTGTCCAGATGCCCGATCCGCATCAGCTCGCCCGGCACGAACGACATGGCCTTCTCCAGCGCCCGCAGGACGGCGTCGCTGGGGGGGTTCCGCACCTTGCCCGTCTCAATGTTCGACAGGTACGGCTTGGAGATCCCCACGCGCGTGGCGACCTGGTCCTGCGTCATGCCCAGTTCCTCACGCCGCTGCCGTATGATGTTCCCGATCGCCATCGTTCATCTCCTTCGCCCGGAACGCCAAAGTCCCGTGACTGAGGATTATACGACGCCTGACACGCCAATGGCAAGCCAACAATCCGCCGACATTTAAAATTTTTTCAGGAATTATCTTGACAGTCGAGTTACCCGAGTATACTATACGGGCAGACTGTCGGGGCAGCTCCGCTCAACCCAACCGCAACGGTCCATCGGCGCGCCCGCCCGCGCGACCGTCAAGGAGACGAAACCCAACCAGGAACAGCCGTCTCCCCCTGCGCCGCCCCGGCGGATAGAGCCTGCGCAGCGCCGTCCGCAGCTCGGCCGCTCCCGCGAACCCGTCGCGGCGGGCGTCGTCGTCGGTCAGCTCGCCCGGCCGCACCTGCCGGACGGAAGTGACCAGCACCCGCCCCAGCCCCGGCATCGTGTGGACGCTGTCGGGGCGCACGCGTGCGGACCGCCAGAAGCGCAGCGTGGTGGTCTTCGCGCCCGCGCGTATCGCCTCGAAGAATTCCTTCCTCATCAGGAGCATGACCATGCCTTCGGCACAGAAGCTTGTCTCGTGGCGCGTCCGTGTCAACGCCAAAATCACCCGCGCCGTGGCGCCCGGGCCGCAGGCACGCCGCCTGGCGGCGATGTTCGCGCTCGGCCGCGGGCGAACCGAGACGCTCTACCACGATTTCGCCCTGGACTTCGCGTCGGGCCAGATCGTGGCGGTCGTCGGCCCGTCGGGGGCGGGCAAGACGGTGCTGCTTCGCCAGATCGCCCGGCAGGTGGGGCAGGCCCAGTGGCTGGACCTGCGTCCGCGGCGTTTCGGCGACCGCGCGCCGGCGGCGGTGCTGCGCGGCGGGGAGCTGGGCGAGCGGCTGGCGATGCTGTCGCGCTGCGGCCTGGCCGAGGCCGCCGTCCTGGCCGCCCCGGCGCGGCACATGTCCGGCGGCGAGAGCTACCGGCTGGCGCTGGCGGCGGCGCTGCACGCGGCCGCGCGGCGCGGGCGGCCCGGCGTCGTCATCGCCGACGAGTTCGCCGCGTGCCTCGACCCCGTCACCGCGGCCGTCCTGTGCCGCACCATACGCAGGTTCGTCTCCTCCTGCGGTCTGCTGGCGGTGGTGCTGGCGACGCCGCGACCGGAGCTGGTGCCGGTGCTGCGCCCCGACGCGGTGGTGGTCAAGCCGCTGGGCCGCCCGGCCGAGCTGCTCCGCCCCGACTGGAGGCGCCGGCGCGTCCCGGCCGTCTGGAACGTCCGCCGTTGGCCCATCCTCCGCGGGCGGCTGGGCGACTACCACGCGATGGCGAGCTACCACTACGTGGGCAGGCCCCCGGCCGCACACAAACGCGTATACGTGGTGCGTCCGCCGCGGGGGCTGTCGCGTCGGGGCTGGCTGGCGGCCGGGGCGGGCGACCCGGCGGCGGTGCTGGTCGTCTCGCCGCCGCTGGCGAACGTGCGCGGGCGGAACATCGCCACCGGCGGGCGCTACGCCGGCGGCGACCGGGCGGCGGCGCTGCGGATGCTCAACCGCGAGATCGAGTGCATCTCGCGCGTGATCGTCCACCCCATGTACCGCTCGTGCGGGCTGGCGGTGCGGCTGGTGCGGCACGCCCTGGCGACGGCCGAAACGCCGCTGATGGAGGCGCTGGCGTCGATGGGGGCGGTGCATCCGTTTCTGGAGCGTGCGGGGATGCGGGCCTGGCCCGTGCCGCCCGAGCCGCGCCGCAGCCGCCGCCGCCCGGGCGGCAGACCCTACGTCTACTACCTCGCGGCAACCGCCTTGGCCCGGCGGGGTCCGCGCGGCGGCTGGTCCGGGAACGAAATTACGAAACGAACCCACTTGCCAAATTGGCAGTCCGCTTCTGCAAGTATAGGTGCGGAAGCATTTTGAGTATGCGCTCAGCCGCCGACCGAGCCTTGGTGGCCGGGCAGAACGAACCCAAGCCAACCATCCGACCATTCACGCGGCCGCCGCGATGCCGACGCGCATCTGTCTACAAGTACGTGCGTTACGTACCATGCCGCGCCGCTGCGCACCCCCGGCCGTACACGGACAAGGAGAAACCCAATGACAACCACCACAGCCACAGCTCCCAGCCCCCGGACCATCAAGCCCGCGCGAAGGGATGGTCATGAACGTGCCGAGCGGGGCGCTTTACGGGCGCCAAACGCGAAAACTCCCCTCGAGCCGACCCCGGATACCCCCGAATCGTTCTTGGAGCGTTTCGATGCCGAGCCGGGCGCGAAACCGACTACGGATGCGGAAACGCCCCCGAGGGCGACCGAGGACAGTCCCGGGCGGGCGGGCGACTACTCGGACCCCTGCCGGTCAACCGAGTTCGCCTTGGACAAGATCGCCCTGGCTCAGCCCAAGCGGAGGGCGGCCATCGAACGGCGGGCGCAAGACATGCCGCGGCGGTATCGCCGGCCGTACATCCGTGCGGCTGCGGGAACGGCGGCGCCGCGCCGGGCCATCCGGGCCTTCTGCATTCAGTGCGTTTGCTACGAGCGGAAGGAGGTGGCGTTGTGCACGTCGCTGGCCTGCCCGCTGTGGGCGTACCGCCAGCGCAGGAGTGCCCGCCGGCGGGACGGATAGAATCCCTTGGTCGCCAAGCGCCGCGGGCGGCGAACGGGCAGACATGGACAGGCAAGGCCAGGCAGACACGTCGGCGCGGCAGCGCGAGCAGGTCCCGCGGGACGCGCCGCGCCGCACGCTGCGCTTCTCGCTGGCGGTGGCCAGCTACGCCCTCGGCTCGTTCAACGAGAACTTCTTCAAGGAGGCGGCCATGCTGATGGTCGTCTCGGCCGGAAAGGGCTACCTCCAGGGCTGGGCGACGGTTATCTTCACCACGCCGTACCTGCTGCTGGCGGCGGCGGCGGGCTGGCTGGCCGATCGCTTCCGCAAGCGTCGCGTGATGATCGGCGCGAAGGTCTTCGAGATCTTCGCCATGACCGGCGGGGCGGTGGGGCTTCTGCTGCAGAACTGGCCGCTGGTGATGGCGACCGGCGCGCTGATGGCCACACAGGCGACGGTGTTCAGCCCGTCGCTGAACGGCTCGATTCCCGAGGTGTTCGCGCGGCGGCACGTCAACGCCGCCAACGCGGCCGTCCGCGTCTGCGTGATGGCGATGATCCTGGCGGGGGTGGGTCTGGCGGGGGTGACGCTGGGCCGCAGCGGGCCGGACTGGGCCCGCGGCCCGATGGACGCCGGCCTGGTGGCGGCCGTTGCCATCGCCGTGGCGGTGATGGGCTTCCTGACGTGCCTGGCGGCGCCGAACCGTCCCGCCGCCGATCCGGGCAAGCGATTCCCGTGGTCCGGGCCGGCCGACACGGTGCGCCGGCTGGCGCGGATGCGGCACGACCCGCTGCTGGCGCTGGTGGTGGTGGCCGACACCGTCGTCTGGACGATGGGCTCGCTGGAGATCCTGGTGATCAACAAGCTGGGGCTGGTGCAGCTTGGCGTGGGGCCGAAGTGGACGGGGCTGATGGTCGTGGCGGAGCTGGGGGGCTTCGGCATCGGCGGGCTGCTGAGCGGCGACGTGGTGAACAAGCGGACGGGCCACAGGCGCCTGGCGCCGCTGGCGGCGGGGATGGCGGTTTTCCTCGGCGCCGTTCCGGCCGTGACGCTGCTGGGCGGCGAGTGGCGCCTGGGCGCGATGCTGGGACTGCTGCTGGGGGCGGGGTTCTTCGGCGGGATGGTGCTGGTGCCGTGCGAGAGCTTCGTGCAGATTCGCCCGCCGCCGCGGCAGCGCGGGTCGGTCATCGCGGCGGCGAACTTCGCGATCTTCCTGGGGATCTTTTTTTCCGGCCCGCTGGCCGACCTGCTCAACGACAACCTGCCGCCCACGGCCAGCTTCGGCGTCATCGGCGGCATGGCGCTGCTGTTGAGCGTCGGCCTGCTGATCGGCCTGCGGCGGATCGAGACGGCCCACTGACGTTCGGCGCGGGCGTCAGGCGGGCTCCGGCAGCGCCGCGGGGGCGGCGGGGATGGCGGCGGGCGGCGCGGGCGCTTCGGCGGGGGCTTCGGCGGGGGCGACGCGACCCATGCGCCGCCAGCGGTCGTAGCGGTGCTGGAGGAGGTGGTCCATCGGCACGCGGGACAGCTCCCGCAGCGTGCGGACGACGTGACGCTCCAGGTTGTTGGCGGCCTCCACGGGATCGCGGTGGGCTCCGCCGAGAGGCTCGGGGATGATGTCGTCGATCAGGTCGAGAGCCCTCAGGTCGCGGGCGGTGACCTTCATGGCCGCGGCGGCCTCGGCGGCCTTCTCGCCCGTCCGCCACAGGATGGCCGCGCAGCCCTCCGGCGAGATGACCGAGTACCAGGCGAACTCCATCATGCCGATGCGGTCGCCCACGCCGACGCCGAGTGCCCCGCCGCTGCCGCCCTCGCCGATCACCGCCACCACGATCGGCGCCCGCAGGCGGCTCATCTCCTGGAGGTTCCGCGCGATCGCCTCGGCCACGCCCCGCTCCTCCGAGCCGATGCCCGGATACGCCCCGGCCGTGTCCAGCAGCGCCACCACGGGCAGGTGGAACTTCTCGGCCAGCTTCATCGTCCGCAGGGCTTTGCGGTAGCCTTCGGGGTGTGCGCAGCCGAAGTTGCAGCGGATCTTGTCTTTGGTGGTGCGCCCCTTCTGCTGGGCGATGAGGGCGACTTTCTCCGTGCCGACGCGCCCCAGCCCGCAGATGACGGCCCGGTCGTCGGCGAAGCGCCGGTCGCCGTGCAGCTCCACGAAGTTCTTGGCCATGCGCTCGACGTAGTCGCCCGCGATGGGGCGCTGCGGATGCCGCGCCACCTGCACCGTCTCCCACGCCGTCAGGTTGGCGTAGGTCTTCCGCAGCAGCGAAACGTACTGCGCGCGGAGCTGGCGGATCTCGGCCGAGTAGTCGCGCCCGGCCTTGACCTGCTCGGCCTCCAGCTCCGCCACCTGCCGCGCCAGGCGCACGATGGGCTGCTCGAACGGCAGGCAGTAGCCGTTGTCGAAGGCCGAGTTGTTGGCCACTGGCTGTCCTCCGCGGCCGGGCGCGGCGCCGCGCGCCGGCGGGCGTCCTAACAAGAAGGACGCTTGCGGCGTCCTTCCTTTCCGACATCCGATTACCGGTTAGCTTACCGTCCGCGCCCGCGGATGCAAGCGGATTCGTCTTCTCACGGAGGCCCGTAATGTCCGGCCACGCTCACTGTGCCCAGCACGTCGCAGGTGAGGGCGGCCTCCAGGTCGCCGTCGATGCCGAGCGCGGCGTTGCCCTTGGCCTTCACGCTGTTGATCCGCGGCGAGAGGACCTCGTCGTCCACTTCGTCGTGGCCGAGGGAGTCGGCGGCCAGCCACTCCGTCACCGTCAGCGACTTGATGGGCAGCAGGTGGGCGTCGAGGATGGCGTCGGCGACGCGGTCGAGCGTGACGCTCAGGGCGGCCGTGCCGATGTCGACGGCGTCGGCGATGTCGGCGGCGATGCTGATGTGGTGTCCGCCGGCCACGTCGTCAAGCTGGAGCTTGGTCAGCGTGCCGGGCACGGTTATGTCGCCGCGGATGCTGACCTGCTTGCCCATGATGCCGGACATGCTGCCGTCGGCGACGATGCTGCCGACGGTGGTCGTCGCGCCCTTCTGGACGATGACGTTCAGGCCGCTCCTGGCGTCGGTGCCGTGCAGCGCCACCACGTCGAAGTTGCCGTCGCCGGTCACCTCGCCCCACCCGGCGCCGGAGATGCTGAACGTCACGAGCTTGCCGGCCGCGTCGCGCACGACCAGCTTGGCGCTGCGGCGGGCGTCGAACGTGCCGAACTTCCAGAGCGTCTCCAGGCCCGCCGACGCGGCGGAGTTGTTCGTCTCGTCCAGCTCGGCGACGGCCTTGCCGGCGTCGACGACGGCCACGACGTGGTAGTTCGTCCCGCCGGGCATGTCCGGCGGCAGGGGCACCTGGACCAGGAATGTCTTGCCGGCCCCCGCGGCGATGTTGACCGACAGCGTCGTCGAGACGGCCAGCGCGTCGGCCGCGTCGGGCTGGTCGTCGTCGCTCAGCAGCAGGTCAAGCTGCACGCGGCCCTTGATCGGCGCGTTGCCGTCGAGGTTGCCCACGGTGACGGGCACCTTGAGCACCTCGCCGGGCAGCGTGACCAGCGGGGCCGCGTCGGCGGCGATGGCGGCCGTCAGGTCCGGCCGGTACTGCGAGCCGGCGCGCGGGGTGAGCACGTCGGCCCACAGGCTGGCGTGCTGGAGGGCGGTCCGGGCGGCGCCGTCGTAGGCCACGTCGATGCCGAAGCAGTACAGCGTGTCGTTGGGCCCGCGGCAGAACCAGGCGTGCTCCTCCTCGTCGCTTTGCTCGTGGTGCGAGGCGAGCACCTTGCCCGTCTCGGCGAACGTGCCGCCGGTGTCGCCCGGATCGTCGATGTCCTGGGCGAGGTACTGTCCGGGCGTGGCCGACGCGGTCAGCCGCCCGCCGAACGCCTCGCCGTCCAGCGACGTGCTGCCCACGTCGATGCCGATGTTGGCGCCCCGCACGTCGTAGTCGCCCGTCCAGGGGCGCGGCGTGACGGCGACCTTGCCGCGCGTCGCCAGGCCGCCCACGGCGTCGGTCCACCAGATGACGTTCATGTCGGGCGAGTCGTAGTCGCCCTCGCCGTAGAGGATCACCGCCGCGTTGGCGTCCACGGCGTGCAGCAGGAGGTACGATTCGTAGTAGCCGCCGCCGGCGTTGTCGCCGGCCTGGAAGTTGCGCAGCTCGCCGCCGTAGTCCCGCAGGAGCTTGCCGTCGCCGATGTACTTCGTTTCGTAGCTGTAGTAGGCCCCCGTGGGCAGGCGCACGATGTTCAGGTTCAGCTTGAACGCCTTGCTGCCGTACCAGGCGGCCCCGTCGTCGATTTCGGCCCACATCTCCGTGCCGCCGATCTTCCACGCGCCGTTCCAGTCGGCCAGCACCGGCGCCGCGCCCGTGCGCTGCCACGTGCCCAAAAGGGCGCCGCCGCCGTCGTCGTACCACTCCTCGTACACCACCCCCTGCGCCGGCGCCTGCCAGGCGTACGTCTCCCGCCCGTCGCCCAGCGTGCCGAGGACGGTGCAGCCGTCGAAGGGCCCCGCCCCCGTCGCCAGCGCGTCGAGGTGTTGGCCCGTCGCCTCCACCCACCAGTCCTGGCCCGGCGGCGCCGGCAGCAGCGGCCCGACGGCCGGCGCGGCCGGCGCCAGGAGCAGCGACTCGCTCAGCGCCCCGGCCTGCCAGAACACCGAATCGCCCACCGAATCGATGCCCGTGATCTTCAGCACCCGCAGGTCGCCGGAGGTGTCCTGCGCGACGTACAGGTCGCAGCACTCCTCGGCGGGGTCCTGCCCCCAGCCGGAGACGTTCAGGATCAGACATTTCACGCCGCCGACCGTCTCGCGCCCGATGAGGCCGTAGGTCCGCGTGGCGCCGTCGTAGTTGCCCGTGCCCGACAGGGCGTAGCCGTCGCCCACATTCGCCAGACCCAGCCAGGGGTTGGTGATCACGTCGGAAGCGGCGTCGAACATGCCGGGGGCGTCGTCGGTGATGGCCATCGGCCGGACCACGCCGACCCAGAAGTCAGCCCACCACAGGTCGGCGGGGTGGGGCTGGTCGAAGCCGGCCTCGGCGCCGACGATGCAGGCCGTGCCGTTCGGCCCCGGCAGGAGCCACTCGTAGTCCTGGTAGTAGTCGCCGAAGTCGGACCAGCCGCCGTCGTTCCTGTACAGGGCGGCGCCGCTCTTGCGGAAGATGCCCGGCTGATCGTCGCCGCCGCCGTTGAGCTGCCCGCCGAGGTACGCCCCGCCGCCCAGGTCGGCCAGGTAGACCGCCAGGTCCGAGGAGTAGTCGACGGTGACCTGTCCCGCGCCGCCGGTGCCGTCGACGTCGATTTCGTACTGGTCGAGGAGGTACTGCCCGCCCCAGACCGGCGCCGCCAGCGCCACGGCGCCCCGCGTGGCCAGGCCGGCGAAGCTGCTGGAGTCCCACAGGTCGTTCTTGGCCGCCGAATCGAAGACGCCCTCGCCGTAGAGGAAGACGGCCGCCCCGTCGGCGACCTGCTTCATGCGGATGTAGTACTCGCTGTAGCCGCCGTCGTCGGCGGGGCCGCTGCCCTGGCCCCACAGCTCGTCGCCGTGGACGGTCAGCGCGAACTGCACGCCCGCGCCCGGCACGTCCAGCAGGTAGCCGGCCGCCCCGTCGTCGCTCAGGATCAGCGTCTGCTTCTGCGCGACGGCGGTCAGGCCGACGGCGCGGCCGGGCTCGGCCTCCATCATGTAGCCGCTGGCGGACCACGTGCCCAGCCAGTCGCCGCTCAGCAGCAACCGGGGCTCCATCGCCTCGACCGCCGGCCCGACCGTACCTCTCCTGCCCGACGCACGCGCCACCTGACGGAACCCGCGCGACAAACGCATGGCGTTTCTCCTGGAATGGGTGCCTCGATCCTCCGTGACCGGCTGCACGGCCACCATGGACAGCGAGCTTACGCCAGGCTGCCGTATTCGTCAAGCCCCCGGCGGGCGGGCCTGGGCTCACGCGCTCTGGTCGAAGAGGCGCTGGGCGGCGTTGGCGATGTCCTCGGCGGTCAGGCCGACGAGCTTGAGCGTTTCCTGCGGCGTCTTGGCGCTCTTGGGGATGGAGTT
>Ga0172362_10001592_pt1 | contig 19466 bp, 17 predicted proteins | sample LakKivs1_kivu2a2_FD_114534 | JGI IMG/M metagenome (GOLD analysis project Ga0172362, IMG submission 114534) | Sediment microbial communities from Lake Kivu, Rwanda - Sediment s1_kivu2a2 | ecosystem: Environmental > Aquatic > Freshwater > Lake > Sediment | place: Rwanda: Western Province, Lake... | reverse complement strand
GGCGAGGCGCAGCGCATCCACCTCGCGAGCGCGCTCGGCGCGAAGCTCACCGACACGCTGTACTGCCTCGACGAGCCGACCGTGGGCCTGCACGCGCGCGACTCGCAGCGCCTGCTCGACGTGCTCGGCAACCTCACGCGCGCGGGGAACACGGTCGTGCTGGTCGAGCACGATCCGGTGGTGATCCGCGGTGCGGATCACGTGCTCGACCTCGGCCCGGGCGGCGGCGCGCGCGGCGGGCGCGTGCTCTACGCGGGGTCGCCCGGGGACATGCCGGTCGAGCGCTCGGAGACGGCGCGGCTGCTCGAGGCCCGTGCGCTGCGGCTCGCGGACGCGGCCGCCTCGGATGCGGCCGCCACGCCCGTGTCCGCGACGGGCGCGGCGGCGAAGCGCGCGCGCCGCAGCGCGGGGAAGAAGGGTGGGGCCGCGCGTGACGGCGTCGTCGCCGGCGGTGCCGACGGCTTCACCGGTGGTTTCACCATCCACGGCGCCCGCGAGAACAACCTGAAGAACGTCACCGTGTCGATCCCGTACGGGCGGCTGACGTGCGTCACCGGCGTCTCCGGCTCGGGCAAGTCGACGCTGGTCGAGCAGGTGCTCCACGCCGGCTGGTGCCGCGCGCAGGGGCAGGGCGCCGAGGCCGGCGCGTACGACCGGCTCGAGGGGATGGACGCGTTCGACGAGGTCGTGCTGATGACGCAGGCGCCGGTCGGGCGCTCCGCGCGCTCGAACGCCGCGACGTACCTCAAGGCGTACGACGAGATCCGCCGCGTGTTCGCGGCGACGCCGGCCGCGCGCGTCGCCGGCGTCGCGCCCGGGCACTTCTCGTTCAACACCCCCGGAGGCCGCTGCGAGGAGTGCTGCGGCATGGGCACCGTCACGCTGGAGATGCACTTCATGGCGGATCTGGTGGTCGCCTGCGACGCGTGCGGCGGCGCGCGCTTCAAGCCGCACGTGCTCGCGATCCACCACCGCGGCCGCACCATCGGCGACGTGCTCGCGATGACCATCGACGACGCGCACGACTTCTTCGTCGACGAGCCGCGAATCCGGGCGCGCCTCGCGGCGCTCCGCGCGGTCGGGCTCGGCTACCTGACGCTGGGCCAGCCGACCTCGACGCTGTCGGGCGGCGAGGCGCAGCGCCTCAAGCTCGCGAGCTTCGTCGACGAGGGCGAGGACGAGAGCGCCGCGCGCCGGCTGCTGATCTTCGACGAGCCGACCACGGGCCTGCACCTGTCCGACGTCGCGCGCCTGATCGAGGTCCTGCACGGCATCGTCGCGCGCGGCGCGACGGTCGTGGTCGTCGAGCACAACGTCGACTTCATCGCGGCGGCGCAGCACGTCGTCGATCTCGGTCCGGACGGCGGCGACCGCGGCGGCGAGATCGTCGCGGAAGGGGCGCCAATCGAGCTGGCGCGACGCGGCGGCACGCCGACGGCGGATGCGCTGCGGGCGATGCTGGACGCGCCCGTGCCGTCGATCCGCCGCCCGGCGCGCTCGAACGCGCAGACGGCGTGACGTCGCGGAAGCGAAGCTGCCGGACCGCGAGTCCCCCAGGACGACGATCCGGAACCTGTCCGGCGACTTCTGCGCGGGAAGGTCGCCACCGCGGAGCGCCGACGCATCGCTCGACAGGTTCCAGACGGGGCGTTGCTTCGCCCATTTCGGGAGGGTGGGAAAGAGCGAGTCGAACAGCAGGCCGACGTCACCGAGCGACCCGATCGGGCCGAAGATTCTGACCTAGGTCCGCATCGCGTTGGGCTTCCTCCACAGGCCGAGCTCGGCGTCTTCGTCCATCAACGGGAAACGGGTCGCGTGTCACGCGCGAACCAGGTACCTGCTGCCTTCGCCGCTCGCGTCCGGGAGCGCCGTCACCGCGCGGCGGCACCCGGCGTACAGCGAACGTCGACGTGTGGGCCGACGTGCGCACGCGCATAGCCGGCGAGGCGGGCTACGTCCGAGCCGAACGAGACCAGCCCACCCGCGAACTCGACCACGTCGAACGCGTATCCCAGAGACGCCAGCGGCGCGAACATCGCCTCGGCACTCATCCCCGAGATGCGCTCAAGCTGGCCGCAGCTCAGCTCGGTGAAGATCACCGGTTGTCGATCCGCGATCAGGTGTTGCGCCCCCCCGGAGCACCAGGCCTTCGGCGCCCTCGACGTCGAGCAGCAACAGGTCTACTGCCGGAAGCAGACCATCGAGGTCGTCGAGCGAGATCGACTGCACCAGCGCCGCATCGCAGAGATCGGCGGCCGGGTCGGTCGAGATCTCGAGTGGCTGGATGTAGCCGTTGGTCCCTTGAGCAGGGACGTATCGATAGAGGGCCCGCTTGTCCGCGACCGCGAACGACAGCACCAGGACGTTGTCGAGCGCGTTCAGCGCGGCGTTGCGGCGCAACAGCAAGACGTTGTCCGGGCGAGCTTCGAACGCGACCACACGTCCGGACTGGCCGACGTGCCGCGCGGCCCGGACCACGTGGTAGCCGATGTTGCCGCCGACCACGCAAACCGTCATGCCGGCAACGAGTACCTCGTCGAGCGCGTGCGCGAGGTGCGTTTCGTAGCAGCCGCTCCGGTAGATGCTCGAGTTCGACGAATCGTTCGGTGAAACGAAGAGGCGCAAGCCGTCGCCCACGTCGACGGCGACGAGGCTCTCGCCCTCTCGGCGCGCGACCGCATCGTGCAGCGGGGACTTGCGGAACTCTTCCGAACAGAGAATCGCGGCCACGAGATCGGCCAGGGGCGTGCGGCCAACCATGCTGGAAAACGTCCGTCGACCATCGGGATCCGGTGCCCGCCCAAGCAACAACCGATACACCGCATCCACGTCCACCTCGGTGACGATCTTGCCGTCGGCCGCCGCAACCGCTCGGTCACGGTATGCCGTGAGACGCCGCCTGAGCCGTCCGAGGTCGAGGCCGATCATCGGATCGCCTGTGTGCCCTGGTCCGGGTGGACGGTGGCGCCACGTGTAAGGAAGCACGGCGTCGCGCGGAACTCATCAAGAGCAGGTTGCTGCACGGCGACCTTACCGGACGGGGATCGACTCACTGCGGTCCGAAGCGACAGTGCTTCGCAGTGCTGGTGCAACACGGTCCGTGGCCGCGCTCTCCGGGCTGGCTCATGCTCCGCACGGCATGCTCCACTTCGGTCGCGTCCTGCGGGATGATCAAGTGATCTCGCTGCGGCCAGACTTCGGACGGCGTCATACCGCCCTGAGCACCCGATCAGCTAGATCACCGGCGCCGGCAACGATCAAGGACACTGCTCAGGGGCCGTCTCGCCTGCCGACCCCGCGCTCGGCATCGCGCTCGCCCGGTGCGTCACGCGATCCGTGCTGCTGCAGCTGTATGCAGCACGGGTGGCGAACCTGGCCGCATGGCTGGTGCTGGTCTGGGCGGCGCTGCGTGTGGCACCCGCGTTCAAGGTCCCGTTCGCGGTGGTCTCGCTCATGGCCATCGCAGGCGCGTTGCTGGCGTGGACGATCACGCGCGGTGTCCGCCTCTACCATCAGCGGCTGCGACGGTGACCGGCGCGTCGGCGCGCGACTGCGTTGCCTGGGCCCGCGGGCGCGCTCAGTGTGCCGCGGCATCGGCAGCGTCGATGGTCGAGCCTACGCGCGCTGCCGTTCGCGCTCGCGGTGGGCCTGGTCGACCGAGCGGTGCCGGGCGCCATCCGGTGCCACGCCTGCACCCGCGCTCTGCGCGCGCTCCGCGAGCGCGCGCAGCATGCCCGCGAACACGAGCTGGTGCAGCGGGTAGATCCCGTACCAGTACGCGAGACCCCACAGCCCGACGGGGTCGAACTCCGCCGTCTGTCGGATGGTCGAGCCTCCCTTGCCGTCGTCCTTCACCTCGAACTCGAGCCACGCGCGTCCAGGCAGCTTCATCTCCGCGTTGAGGCGCAGCAGGTGATCGGGCTCGAAGGCCTCGACGCGCCAGAAGTCGATCGCGTCGCCGACGCGGGCGGATTCAGGATCGCGCCGACCGCGGCGCAGCCCGACACCGCCGACGGCGAGGTCGATCCAGCCGCGGATCTGCCACAGCCACTGGCCGAAGAGCCAGCCGGTCTCGCCCCCGATGCGGCGCACCGGCGTGAACGCGGCCGCGGGCGGGACGGCAACGTGCACGACGCGCGAGTCGACGAGACGGCTGCCGAAGCGCGTGCCGCCCCAATCGGGCGTCGGACCTGACGACGACAGCGCGTCGGACCAGCGCGTCTGCGCGAGCTCGCGGTCCTCCGCGCGCAGCGCCGCCGCGATCGCCTCCCGGTATCCCAGTGGCCGGATCGCGAACGCGTGGTGCGCGGCGTCGTCGTGGACCACGGTCGCGTAGCAGATGCTGTCGACGAGCTTGCGACCGATGCGCGCGTAGAGCGGCGTGACGAGCCCGAGCCAGAGGCTCGACAGGCGCGGTGTGAGCACCGGCACGCGGATCATCAGGCGCTTCAAGCCGCGCTGGCGCGCGTACTCGCGCATCAGGTCGCCGTACGACACTCGCTCCGCCCCGCCGATCTCGAAGATCGGGTTGCCGGTGGCCGGCATGTCGATCGCGGCCAGCAGGTAGTCGAGCAGGTCGCCGATCGCGATCGGCTGCGCCGGCATGGACACCCAGCGCGGCGTGACCATCACCGGGAGGCGCTCGGTGAGCGCCCGGATCATCTCGAAGGACAGGCTGCCCGACCCGATGACGATCGACGCGCGCAACTCGATCACGGGAACGCCGGACGCGCGCAGCACGTCGCCGGTCTCGTGGCGGCTCTTCAGGTGGTCGGAGAGCGGCGCGTCGCGATCGCCGAGTCCACCCAGGTAGACGATGCGCTCCACGCCCGCGTCGCGCGCGGCGCGGCCGAACCTTTCGGCGCCTTGGCGCTCCTCCTCGGTGAACGAGCCCGTCGTGCCCATGGCGTGCACGAGGTAGATCGCGGTCCGGACGCCGCGCAGGGCTTCGGCGAGCGACGCGGGGTCGAGCACGTCGCCGCGCGCGACCTCGGTCGTCGCGGCGACGCGCCCGGAGAGGTTCTGCGGCCGGCGCGCGAGGCAGCGGACGCGCCGGCCGCGGGCTTCGAGGGCGGCGAGGAGGCGCCCGCCGACGTAGCCCGTCGCGCCGGTGAGGAGGAGGGGGGCCTCAGGCGGCGCGGCCGTGTTCGGTTCCATCGTTGCCACTCGGCCTTCCGGACGCCGTGCCGAAGATCTCCGCGATTCGCTCGTGTCGGTACGCGAAGATCTTCCGCACGTCGCTCATCACGAAGCCGCCGGCGACGACGTCACCCAGAGCCCCGATCGGCACCGTGAAACGGACGCGGTCGCGCAGGATCGTTCCGCCGTCCGCCGGCTCGAACTCGTGCGTGTGGTGCCACAGTGAGTAGGGGCCCTTCAGCTGCCGATCGACGAACTTCTTGCCCGGCACCCACTCCTCGATGACGCTCCTCCAACGCAGCGGGATGCCGCGCAGCACGAGCTTGTAGTCGATCGTCGTGCCCTCGCCGACCGTCTCCGGTGTGACCTTCAGGACGTGGAACCGCAGGAGGTCGGGCGTGATCTTCTCGAGGTTGTATGCGTCGGCGAAGAAGGGGAACACTTCCTCCGGCGTCCGCGGCACCCACTGCTCGAAGGTCAGCTCGTGTGCGCCGTCGGCGAGCAGGCTCTCCAGCGCGGGCCCGAGCTCGGGCCACCGGAAGGCGAAGCCGCTCGCGAGCGTGCGCTCGGGGCTGACGCGCTGGCTCGCGACCAGGATCGCCGACATCTCGCCGAGCAGCAGGCGCAGCGCGAGCGTCGGGACGGGGAGGATCGTCGGGCGCCCGAGGACGCGGCCGAGCTCCCTGGTGAAGCGAGCGTTGGTCACGGGACCGGGAGCGACGCCATTGACGGCTCCGGAGAGCTGGTCGCTCTCTACGGCGTGCACGAAGAGGCCGACGAGGTCGTCGAGGTGGATCCAGCTCATCCACTGGCGGCCGGATCCGATGCGGCCGCCTCCGCCCAGGCGGAACGGAGGCAGCATCGCCTGGAGAGCGCCGCCGTCGCGGCCCAGAACGATACCGACCCGGACTGCGACGGTCCGCACGCCGAGCGCGTCGGCGCGTGCGACCTCGCTCTCCCACTCGCGGCAGACGTCGGCAAGGAAGCCCTCCCCGGCTGCCGAGCGTTCGGTAAGCAGCTCGTCACCGCGGTCGCCGTAGAAGCCGATCGCCGATGCCGAGATCAGCGCGCGGGGTCGGCCGGGCGCCGACAGCACCTGCAAGGCATCTACAAGCGAACGAGAGCTGTCCACGCGCGAGGCGAGGATCTCTTTCTTGCGCGCCTCCGTCCAACTGCTGCCGGCAACGCTCTCGCCCGCGAGGTGGACGATCGCGTCGACCCCGCGCAGCTTCGCGGGGTCGGTGGGCGCGTGCGCGTCCCACGACTCCAGCGTGCACAGCGCGGGGAGCTGGATGCGCGCGCGCGACACGTCGCGCGTCCAGGCCACGACCTCGTGCCCGCGGGCGATCAGCTCGCGCACGAGGGGAACCCCGACGAAACCTGTTGCTCCGGTGACGACGATCTTCATGAGATCCTCTGCTATCCGCTGCTGCGACGATCCGCTGCCGTTGGCTCGATCTTACGCGGCGTGTCGCGTGCCGGCACAGGAATCGTGCCGGGTGGGCGCCTTGAACAGGTGGCGATGCAAGGTATCGCGGATCCAGTCGGGGTCGAGGTCGAAGAGCTGGCAGATGCGTACGAAGGTGAACGGCGGTGCGTCGTCGTCGCTGCGCAGCCAATCCATCGCCTCGCGTGCGGCGAGCCGCTGCTCGGTGATGCGCGAGTGGTGGTGGCGTAGCGCACAGCGCAGCGCGTCCTCGAGGATGGCGAGCGCGAGCCGCATCTCGCCGGTGTCGATCCGGCTACGAGCATGCATCGGCACCTGGCCGGCGTCGACCGACGGGGGTGCAAACATGCGCTCCAGAACCTCTTCGACGTCGCTGCCGTTGAGCCGTGGCGCAGGTGTCGAGGTTCCGCTCGGGAGAAGACATCGAACGTCCATTGCTGCCTCCGAATTCGTTCAAATCGTCCAGGTGAGTGTGTAGGTCTGCGGCTTGTGCGTGTCAATAGCGGAGCGAGACTTTATTTTCTGCCGAATTGTTGGGCTCTGTGCGTTGCAATTCTCGCTCAAAGCGACCACCTTATTCTCGTGGATGGACGAATCAAGGCCTTCTTGACACCGAGGGACCTCGCCGAGGCCCTGGGCGTGAGCGAATCGTCACTGAAGCGCTGGGTGGACGACGGTGCGATTCGCGTGTCGCGCACCACCGGCGGGCATCGACGGATCGCCCTTGCCGACGCCGTCCGGTTCGCACGCGAGTCGGGTCTGCAGATCGAGCATCCGGCGGCACTCGGCCTCGAGGACGTCCTGCCGGTCCGGGGTGGCAGAGACTCGCAGGCGACCAGCGCGGCCGAGACGCTGTACGCCGCTTTTCTGCGTGACGACTGGCGGGTCGCCCGCGGGCTCGTCGTGAGCGCCTACGTTTCGGGCGAGTCGGTCGCGACGGTGTGCGACGGGATGGTGCGCGACGCCCTGAGTCGCGCCGGCGAGCTCTGGGAGCACGGCAGCGAAGGCATCGTCGTCGAGCATCGCGCGGTCGACACCTGCCTGCAGGCGTTGTCGTTCATTCGCTCGCTCATCCCAGCCGCACCCGCCACCGCACCCGTCGCGGTCGGCGCGGCATTCACGACCGATCCGTACTGGCTGCCGTCGCTGTTTGCCGCCGTCGTCCTCGCCGAGGCGGGCTTTCGCGACGTGAACCTGGGGCCGACCATGCCGACCGCGGCGCTCCTGTCTGCGGTCGACCGCTACGCGCCGGCGCTGGTCTGGCGCACGGTGAGCGTCGCAACCGACGCCGAGGCGCTGCGTCGCGACCTGCTGACGCTGCTCGAACGCATGCCGGCGCACGGCAGCATCGTGCTCGGTGGGCGTGGCGTGCCGCAGGGGATCCTGCACCTCCCCGATCGCGTGCACCACCTCGGCTCGATGAGCGAGCTCGCCGGATTCGCGCGCGGCGTCCTCGCCGTGCGCGGGGTCGATGCTGCGCCTCCCGCCGGGGATCCGGTGCCGTCGTGAGCGTCCCATCCGCGGCAGAGATCTTGATCTCCGGCACGGCTGTGGCCCGTTGCTGCTCAGGCCAGCGCGTCTACCGAAGCGCATGATTCACGAGCGAGCACGGGCCGCCGCGGCCGTTTCCCTGGACGCATTCCACGACGTGTGGCCGCGAGCGTTCCCCCTCGGCGAGCTGCGGCAGCTGCTCGGCGAGAACGCCGACGCGCTGCTGGCAGAGGTCCTTGCGCGGCAGGTGAACGCGCCGGTCTGGACGCTGGTCGATCGGGGCGGCAAGCGCTGGCGGACGACGATCGGCCGGCTCGCGTACCGCGTTGCGGGCGGCGGTGGGCCCGAGCCCGAGCCGGTCTTCGAGGTGCCGGAGCTGCTGCACAACGCGAGCCTCGTCATCGACGACATCGAGGACGCGGCGACCGAGCGACGCGGCGGCGCGCCCGCGCACCTGAGCTACGGCGTCCCGATCGCGCTCAACGCGGCGAACGCGGCCTACTTCCGCGCGCTGGCGGTGCTGCGTGGCCACCTCGACGACGCACGCCGCCTGCGCGCGCTCGACATGCTGAGCGAGGAGCTGTTCGCGGCGCACCTCGGCCAGGCGCTCGATCTGACGTTCGGAACGTGGGTCAAGCTCGGCGCGAAGCTGCGTACCACGCACTACGAGCTGCTCGCGCGCGCCAAGACCGGTGCTCTGGTGCGCATCGCGGCGCGCCTCGGGGCGATCGCCGCGTGCGCCGACGCTCGCGTGGAGGGCGCGCTCGCGACCTGGGCCGGCGAGCTCGGGGTCGCCTACCAGATCCGCGACGACGTCGACGACCTCGCGCTCGGGTCGTCGGACCTGGAGCGCGGCCGCGCGACGTACCCGCTGCTCGCGTTGCTCGAAGACGAGAGCCTGCTGCCGCGCGACGAAGTGCTCGTGCTGCTCGACGGCGGCGACGCCCGCAGCGCGGCGTACCTCCAGGCGCTGCTCGAGGACGGCGCGCTGTCGCGACGCTGCCTCGATGCGGCCCGCGCCGCGGGCCGGCGTGCGATCGCCGCGCTCGAGACGCTCGCCCCCGGGCCCTCGCGCGATGCGCTCGTCGCGCTGACCGGGCAGCTGGCGACGGGAGGGGATGGGTCGTGAAGGCGATCGTCGTCGGTAGCGGTTTCGGCGGGCTCGCGTCCGCCATCCGCCTCGCGGTCAAGGGCTATGACGTCACGGTGCTCGAGAAGCGCGACAAGCCCGGCGGGCGCGCGTACGTCTTCGAGCAGGACGGCTTCACGTTCGACGCGGGCCCGACGATCATCACGGCGCCGTTCCTGTTCGAAGAGCTGTTCACGCTCGCGGGGCGCAGGATCGACGAGTACGCGCGGCTCTTCCCGATCGACCCCTTCTACGAGATCCGCTTTCACGACGGTGAGCGCTTTCGGTACACCGGCGACCCCGAGCGCATGCGGGCAGAGGTGCAGCGTCTCAGCCCGGGGGACGTCGCGGGCTTCGAGACCTTCATGCGCAAGAGCCGTGCGATCTTCGAGAAGGGCTTCCTCGAGCTCGGGCACGTCCCGTTTCACGACCCCTGGGCGATGGTCAAGACGATCCCGAGCCTCGTGCGCCTCGAGAGCTACCGCAGCGTGCTGGGGCTCGTGTCGCGCCACATCCGCAGCGAGAAGCTCCGCCAGGTGTTCTCCTTTCACCCGCTCCTCGTCGGCGGCGATCCGCAACACGCGCCCGCGATCTATGCGCTGATCTGTTTTCTCGAGCGGCAGTGGGGCGTGCACTTCGCCGAGGGCGGCATGGGTGCGGTCGTGCGCGGCATGGTGCGCCTGCTGCAGGACCTCGACGTCGACGTCCGGCTCTCGTGCCCGGTGGAGCAGATCCTGGTCGAGGGCCAGCGCGTGCGCGGCGTGCGGGTGGCGGGCGGCGAGGAGATCGCCGCCGACCTCGTGGTGTGCAACTCGGATCTGAGCTGGACGTACCAGAAGCTCATCGCCCCCGAGCACCGCCCGCACAACTCCGACCGCAAGCTGCAGCGCATGCGTTACAGCATGGGTCTCTTCCTGATCTACTTCGGGACGCGCCGGACGTATCCGGACCTCGCGCACCACACGATCATCCTGGGTCCGCGCTACGAGGGCCTGCTGGACGACATCTTCAGCCACAAGCGGCTCGCCACCGACATGAGCCTCTACCTGCACGCGCCGACGCGATCCGACGGGTCGCTCGCCCCGCCGGGCCACGAGTGCTTCTACGTGCTGGCGCCGGTGCCGAACCTCGCGGGTGGCATCGACTGGGCGTCCGTCAAGCAGCGCTACCGCGACGCGATCTACGACGTGCTGGAGCGCGACTGCGTGCCGGGGCTGCGCGACGCACTGGTGACCGAGCGCCTGTTCACGCCCGCGGACTTCGAGACCGAGCTCTGGAGCTGGCTCGGTGCCGGCTTCAGCTTCGAGCCGGTGCTCACGCAGAGTGCGTACTTTCGCGGTCACAACGTGTGCCCGGACATCGCGAACCTGTACTTCGTCGGCGCCGGCACGCACCCGGGTGCCGGGCTGCCCGGGGTCCTGTCGAGCGCCAAGGTCACCGACTCCCTGATCCCCGCGCTCGGGCGATGCGTCACGCGGCCGCCGGAGGTGGTGCGCTCGGCGGTGGCTTGACGGCGCCCGAACCGGCGGACCTGGCGGCCTGCCGCGAGGTGATCCGCGTCCACTCGCGGAGCTTCCATGCGGCGTCGAAGCTGCTCCCTTCCGGCGTGCGTGACGCGGCGGTGGCGACCTACGCCTTCTGTCGCGGTGCCGACGACGACGTCGACGACGCCGGCTCTCCGGACGCAGCGCGCGAGCGCCACGCGCGCACGCGGCAGCGCCTCGATCGCCTCTACGCGGGCGACGCGATGGACACGCCGGTCGGACGCGCGTTCGCATGGGTCGTGCGGGGCCGCGGCATCCCCCGTGCGGAGCCCGAGGCACTGCTCGATGGTATGGCGCAGGACCTCGAACGCGTCGTGCGCGTCGCCGACGAGGAAGCCCTGCTGCTCTACTGCTACCGTGCGGCCGGGGTGGTGGGACGGATGATGAGCCGGATCATGGGGCGCGCCGACGACGCCGCGCTGCGGCGCGCGGTCGACCTGGGCATCGCGATGCAGCTCACCAACATCGCCCGTGACGTCGGCGAGGACGCGGCCCGCGACCGCGTCTACCTGCCGGGTACGTGGCTGGCCGCGGAGAGCAGCTCGTTCGACGAGGTGCTCTCGCGCCGCGCCGCGCCGGGTGTGCGCGCGGCGACGCTGCGCGTGCTCGCGCGCGCAGAGGACTACTACGCGAGCGGCATCGGCGGCATCGCACTGCTGCCCCGCGGGTGCCGGCCGTCGATCCTCTCGGCGGCTTTGCTGTACCGCGCGATCGGCCGCCGCGTGCGCGCGCGCGGCGGCGACGGCGTCACGGCACGGGCGCGCGTCGGCGGTGGCGGCAAGGCAGCGCTGATCGTCGCGGCGCTCGCGCGCTGCGCGCTCGACCCTCGCCTGCGCTCGTGCCCGGAGGCACACGACGCGACGCTGCACGCGCCGCTCGCGCGCGCCGGAGTCGTCCTGTGAGCGACGACGAGGTCGTGCGTTCGTTCTCGCGTCCGGTGTGGGGCCTCGGCGACCGTATCGCGACCGCGCTGTCGGCGGCGATCGGGATCCATCCGGTGCAGACCGTGCCGGAGGCCGGCGCGGGGCGGCTCCGTGTGGCGGGGGAGCGCTCGGTGCTGGTCGTCGGCGGTGGGCTCGCCGGCATGTCGGCGGCGATCCGGCTCGCGAGCCGCGGCTTCCGCGTGCGGCTCGTCGAGCGCGAAAGCTACCTCGGTGGCAAGGTCGGCGCGTGGCCGGTCCGCCTCGACGGCGAGGATGTGGTCGTCGAGCACGGCTTCCACGGCTTCTTTCTCCAGTACTACAACCTCTACCTGCTGTTCGCGGAGGCCGGCATCGGTGTCGCGGACTTTCCTCTGGTCGACGACTACGCGATCGATGCGGCCGACGGCCGCAGCGAAGGGATGCGGGGCTACCCGCGCACGCCGCCGTGGAACGTGTTCTCCATGGCGCGCCACTCGCCGTTCCTCAACATGACCGAGGCGCGGCGCATGACCGGCTTCTCGACGATGCGCGACGCGTTCGTGCTGTTCCACCCCCGCGAGGCGCGCGAGCGCTGGGACGGCATCTCGTTCGCCGAGCTGTCGCAGCGCATGGGTCTCACCGGCACGGGGTTCGACGCGGTCTTCAAGGTCTTCGGCCACTCCTTCTTCTCCGACTCCGCGACCGTCTCGGCGGCGGAGATCGTCAAGAACTTCCACTTCTTCTTCTTCGCGAACCCCGAGGGTCTGCTGTTCCGCTACAGCCGCAAGGACTTCGCGCAGACGATCTGGACGCCGCTGCGCCGCCACCTCGAGGGGCTGGGCGGCATCGTCGAGACCGGCTGCGAGGTGCTGTCGATCGACACGGCACCGGCAGGATTCGCGCTGGCGGTGCGCGAGCACGACGGGGTGATCACGCGGCGCGATGCCGGGCGTCTCGTGCTCGCGGCCGACGTGCCGGCGGTGAAGCGCATCGTCGGCGCCTCGACGGCGCTCGCCGGACGCGACGAGCGCTTCGCGTCGTTCGCGCGCGCGGTCGACGCCATGCCTGGTCCGCAGCCGTACGCCGTCGTTCGCCTGTGGGGCGACCGCGACTGTCTGCCCTCGCGCGCAGCGTTCACGAGCCTCTTCGGCCACGAGCCGCTCGACTCCATCTCGGTCTACCACCGGATGGAGGACGGATCGCGCGACTGGGTCGCGCGCCACGGCGGCGGCGTGTTCGAGCTGCACGCGTACACGCCGCCGGCCGACGACGCGCGCGATCCCGAGCGGCTGGAGGAAACGCTGATCGACAGGATGCGGGCCGCGTTCCCCGAGCTGCGCGAGATGACGATCCACCACCGGTACCGGCAGGTGAAGTGGGACTTTCCGGGCTTTCCGGTCGGCAAGGGCCCGGACCAGCTCGGGACGACGACCGCCGTGCCCGGCGTCTACCTCGCGGGCGACTGGGTACGGATGGACGCGCCGGTCGCCCTGATGGAGGGCGCCGTCGCGTCGGGCATCGCCGCCGCCAACGCGGTCTTCGCCGAGGAGGATCTCGCGCTCGACCCGATCTGGTCGGTGCCGGCGCAGGGCGTGCTGCGCGACGCGTGGCCGACGCCAGCGCGCGTCGCACGCGCGCTGGCCGTGTCGCGACCGCTCTTCTGGCTCAACAGCGCGACGCTCTGTGTGCTCGCGGTGGTGCTGTCGGGGCGTGCGCCCGGGCTGCGCGAGCTGCTGCTGATCGCGTTCGCGACCTTCCCGCTGAACCTGCTGGTATACGCGCTCAACGACCTGCACGACCGCGCGTCGGACCGGGTGAACCCACGCAAGGGCTCGGCCGAGGGCGCGCGCGCGGGCGAACGCTCGCTGCGCGCGCTGTGCCGCGTCGGCGTGGCGCTCAACGTCCCGTTCGTCCTGTGCTTCGCGGCGACATCGCCGTCGCGGGGCGCGCTCGTGGCGCTCGCCGCGACCTACTTCGTCGCCTGGGCGTACAGCGCGCCGCCGCTGCGCGCGAAGAGCCGTCCGGGCTGGGACTCACTCGCGAACTCGGGCTACGTGCTGCCGTTCGTGTTCGGGTGCCTCTACCTCGCAGTGCCCGATCCGCCCTGGCGCGAGACGATCGCCTTCGCGGTGTGGACGGTCGGCGCGCACGCGTTCACGTCGATCCAGGACGCGGACGCGGACCGGGCCGCAGGCCTGCGGACGATCGCGACGGCGCTCGGCACGCAGGGGAGTGCGCTGGTCGCACTGGCGGCATACCTGGTCGCGCTCCTGCTCGTCGTCGGCGAGCACCCGGCGTACGCGACCGTCCCGCTGCTGCACGGCCTGATCGTGGCGTGGATGCAGCGCTCGTCGCGCGCCGACGCGCCGCACCTCGCGTACCGGGCGTTCATGGCGCTGAACGTCGTGGCGGGCTTCGTGATCACCGTCGCGGTCGCGCTCGCCCACCCGGCGACCACGGTCTGGAGCGCCGTGGTGATGCTGGCGCTGTGCGCGCTGGTCGCGGGCGCCACGCGCTTCGCCCGCCGCGACCGGAGCGACGCTTGACGCCCGCAGGAACGGGTCGCGCGCCGCACGCGGTGATCGTCGGTGCGGGGCTCGGCGGCCTCTCGACCGCGATCCACCTGGCGCGCGCCGGCTACCGCGTGACGGTGCTCGAGCAGCGCGAGGCGCCGGGCGGCAAGGTCCGGCAGCTGGTCGTGGACGGCTTCCGCTTCGACATGGGGCCGACCATCTTCACCATGCCGTTCGTCCTCGACGACCTGTTCGCCGCCGCCGGGCGCGACCGGCGGGACTTCGTCGAGCTGCTGCCGCTCGAGCCGTTCTACCGCGCGCACTTTCCCGACGGCTTCGTGTTCGAGCTGTCGAGCTCGCTGACCGACGTGCTGGCGCAGGTGCGCGCGATGTCGCCCGACGACGAGCCGCGCTACGTCGAGTACCTCGCGCGCGCAGGGCGCATCTGGCACGAGGTGGAGCGCCACTTCCTCGACCGGCTGTTCCATTCGTGGCGCGACCTCGCGGATCCGGCGCTGCTGGTCGCGGGGTTCCGGATGGACGCGCTGACCTCGCTTTCGAAGCGCGTCGGCGGACGTATCCGCGACCCGCGCCTGCGGCAGCTGCTGACGTACCAGGCGATCTACGTCGGCGCGTCGCCCGACGAGGTGCCGGCGACCTACGCGCTGATCTCCTACCTCGAGCTGGCGTACGGCGTGTGGTTCCCGAAGGGCGGCATGTACGCGATCGCGAGCGGGGTGGAGAAGCTGTGTCGCGAGGTCGGCGTGGAGATCCGCTACGGGGCCGGTGTCGAGCGCATCGTCGTCGAGGGCGGGCGCGCACGCGGCGTGGTCGGGTCGGACGGCGCGGAGCTGCGCGCCGACGTCGTGGTGTCGAACGCCGACCTGCACCACACCTACGTGCGGCTCCTCGGCGACGCGCCGCGGCCGCACATGACCGACGCGACCCTCGACGCGCTCGAGCCGTCGTCGTCCGCGTTCATCGTGTACGCGGGCGTCGCGAAGACGTTCCCCGGACTGCCGCACCACACCATCGTCTTCTCCGACGACTTCGCGCGCGACCTGCGCGAGATCTTCGCGGACCGGCGTCCGCTCACGGACCCGTCGTTCTACGTCTGCGCGCCGAGCGTCACCGATCCGGAGCTCGCGCCGCCGGGCAGCACGGCGCTCTACCTGCTCGCGCCGGCGCCGTACCTCGAAGGCGGTGTGGACTGGGACGCACTCGCGCCGTCGTACGCGGATCGCCTGCTGGAGCGCGCCGAGCGCGCGGCGCTGCCCGGGCTGCGCGACGCGATCACGTCCCTTAACTGGTACACGCCGGCCGACTTCGCGCGCGACTACCACTGCCACCGCGGCTCGATCTTCGGGCTCTCGGCGCGCGCCGACCAGACCGCGTTCCGGCGTCCGGCGCCGCGCGTGCGCGACGTGTCCGGACTCTACCTCGTCGGCGGCAGCACGCAGCCGGGCGGCGGCGTGCCGATGGTCGTGCTGGGCGGCAAGCTGGTCGCGCGCCTCGTCGAGCGCGATCGCACGGACGGACGATGGCGAGCGTGAGCTTCGCCCTCGACGTGACCGCGGTGATCCTGGGCGTCGTCGCGGGGCTGTGCGCGTGGCGCTCGAGCGCCTGGCTCGCGCGCAACGCGGCGCAGGCGGACGCGGACGCATCGGTGCCGCCCGGCTGGACGATCGCGCCGGTCCTCGCGGAGAGCCAGCCGGCCGACGGCCGGCCGCTGGTGTCGCTGCTGGTGCCCGCGCGCGACGAGGAGCGCAACGTCGGATCGTGCCTCGAGGGCCTGCTCGCGCAGCGCGGCGTGCGCTGCGAGGTGCTGCTGCTCGATGACGGCTCGCGCGACGCGACCGCCACGATCGCCGGCCGTCTCATCGAGGCGCACGTGGCGCGCGGCGGCGCGGCCGCGCCCGGCGGCGACGGCGTCGCGACCGCCGCCGCGCTGCCGGTCGGTGCGCCGGAGCACCGGGTCGAGGCGCGGCTCCTCGGCGGAGGTCCGCTGCCGGACGGCTGGGGCGGCAAGTGCTTCGCCTGCCAGCAGCTCGCGGACGCGGCGCGCGGCGACTGGCTGCTGTTCCTCGACGCCGACACGCGCCTCGCGCCGGACGCGGTGATGCGCGCGCTCACGTCGGCGCGCGCGGCGCAGGTCGGCTTCGCGTCGTTCCTGCCGTGCTACGTCGGCGACGGCTGGCCGAACCGTCTCGTCGTGCCGTGGCTGTACTACTTCCTGACCGCGCTCGTGCCGCTGCCCGAGGTGGTGCGCGTCGCGCACCCGCGGCTGTCGGTGGCGAACGGGCAGGCGCTGCTGATCCGCCGCGACGCCTACGACCGGCTCGGCGGCCACGCGGCGGTCCGCGACCACATCGTCGAGGACGTGAGCCTCGCCATCGCCGCGAAGACGGCGGGAATCCGCATCGCGCTGCTCGACGGGCACCGCTGGCTCGCGTGCGCGATGTACGAGGGCGGACGCCAGATGGTCGCCGGCTTCGCGAAGAGCTTCCACTCGGCGGCGCGGCGCTATCCGCTGCAGTGGGGTGCGCTGCTCACGCTGCTGGCGCTGATCGGCTTCCGCCCGTGGGTGCGCCTCGTGACTGCGCCGTCGGCGCTCGAGCGGACGCTCGCGCTCGTCGCGATCGTCGCCGTGGGCGCGACCTACGCCGGGCTGCTCGGGCGCTTCCGGCAGGCCCGTACGGCGCTCGTCGCGTGGCCGCTCGCGCTCTGCTCGCTGCTCGCGGTCGCGCTCGGCGGCGGCGTTTCCGGGCTGCTCGGGCGTGAGCTCGCGTGGCGCGGGCGTCCGGTCGGGGGGAGGGCGCCGAGCTGATGCGTGCGCGAGTCTTCCTCGCGGCGACGCTGGTCCTCGCGTGCGCGGTGGCTGCGCGCGGCGTGCGCGCGCAGGATGCGACGCCCGTGCCGGCGGGGGCCGCGGCGCCGAGCGCTGCGATGTCGGCCGCCGCGTCGACGCCGTTCGCCGGCGTCGTGCTCGAGGATCACGAGGAGCGCAAGTGGGACCTCGGTCTGCTCGCCGGGCACCCGGTGCTGCTCGTCGTCGCCGACCGCGCTGCGTCGGGCGCGTCGGTCGAGTGGGGCCGCGGCATCGCCGCGGCGCGGCCGCAGAGCGTCGCCCCGTGGATCACCCCGGGCAAGGTCGCGGTGGTGTCGGTCGCGGACCTGCGCGCGGTGCCGGGCTTCGCACGCGGCACCGCGCGCTGGATCATCGCGCAGATGGTCGGCGAGCAGGGGGCGGGCGGACCGCCGCTGCTGCTCGACTGGGACGGCGCGGTCGCGGCGCGGATCGGCGCGCTGGACGAGGTGCCGAACGTCCGTCTCTACGGCGCCGACGGTACGCTGGTCCTGCAGGACCAGGGCGACGCGACGCCGGAGGGCGTGGCGCGCCTCGCCGCGGCCGTCGACGGCCTCGTGCCGCCGCCGTCGTCCGCGGGCACACCCGCGGACGCGAAGGATCGAGGGGCGTGACCTACGCGCGCTTCCTCGCGCTCTTCCTCGGCCCGCTGCTCGTGCTCGGCATCGTGCGGGTGCGGCCGGTGTTCCGCGTGCGCCACCTGCTGTTCCTGCTCGGGCTGTCGGTCGTCGTCGTGGCGTGGACGTCGCCGTGGGACAACGCCGCCGTCGCCGCGGGCCTCTGGGGCTTCGACCCGGAGCGCATCTCCGGGATCGTGCTCGGGCTGCTGCCGATCGAGGAGTACCTCTTCTTCCTGCTGCAGACGTGGGTCACGAGCCTGCTGCTCATGCGCCGGGTGATGCGGTGATCGATCCCGCCGGTTTCGGGCCGTACTCGTACTTCGTCTGGTTGCTCGGCTGGTCGCTGCCGATCGTGCTCGGCCAGTGGGTCGCGTTCCACGGCTTCCTCGCGCGCACCGCGCGACGCTGGCTGCCGCTGACCGTCGCACTCGGCCTCTACTTCGGCGCCGCCGACGCGATCGGCATCGCGAGCGGCGTGTGGCGGATCGGCGACGCGACCACGGTCGGCGTGCGCCTCTTCGGCGTGCTGCCGCTGGAGGAGGCGCTGTTCTTCCTCCTGACGACGTTCATGGTCGCGCAGACGACGATGCTCTTCCTGTGGCGCTTCGGCGACCTGCCCGGCGAGCCGTGGCGCGGCTGGGGCAGCGCGTTCGGCCGCGGCTGACAAGGTCGCCGTCCACGCGGTCCGGTGCTGGCCGATCCAGCCGGTAGCCGGGCGCGCCGTCCGCTTCCGCGGCACTCCGGCGGCGTGGTACGCGTGCCGCATGACACTCGCGACGACGCAGGCCGAACCCGCGGTCCCCGCCCGCACGTCTCCGACGCCGGACTACGCCAAGCGGGTGCGGATCGAGAAGTACGACCTCGAGGTCGGTCCGCTGCGCCACCTTGCCGCCGAGCGGCAGCGCCTGCGCAGCCTCACCTGGCAGCACTTCGACGTCGTCCCGCTCGGCGCGACCCTCGGTGGCGAGCTGCGTGGCATCGACATCACCCGCCCGCTGCCCGACGAGGCGATCGCCGAGATCCGCCGCGCGCTGCACGAGTTCAAGGTGATCTTCTTCCGCGATCAGCCGATGGACGCGGCGGCGCAGGTCGCGTTCGCGCGCCGCTTCGGCGAGCTGGAGGTGCACCCGTTCCTGCCCGCGAACACGTCCGAGCCGGCCGTCGTCCAGTTCGCGAAGTCGGCCACGGTCGGCGGCTTCGAGAACGGCTGGCATCACGACGTGACCTGGCGCGAGTGCCCGTCGATGGGGGCGATCCTGCGCGCGATCGAGGTCCCGGCGAGCGGCGGCGACACGCTGTTCGCCGACATGGTGTCCGCGTACGAGGGGCTGCCCGACGACGTCAAGCAGCAGAGCGACGGTCTGGATGCGGTCCACGACTTCATTCAGGTGTTCGGCCACTCGGTCCCGGACGAGCAGAAGCCGGCGATGCGCGAGCGCTACCCGCAGGTGGTGCACCCGGTCGTCTGCACGCACGCCGAGACCGGGCGGAAGCACCTCTACGTGAACCGCTTCTTCACCAGCCACATCGTCGGCATGGAGGCCGACGAGAGCCGCCATCTCATCGACCGGCTGAGCCGCCGCGCAGAGATCGTCGAGTACCAGTGCCGCTTCCACTGGGAGCCGAACTCGGTCGCGTTCTGGGACAATCGCGCGGTGCAGCACTACGCGAGCAGCGACTACTGGCCGGAGAAGCGCGTCATGGAACGCGCGAGCATCATCGGACCGCGGCCGGTGCGCTGATGGCGCCCACCGCCCTGCACGATCTGGCGCTCGCCGACGTGGCCGCAGCGATCCGCGGTGGCGAGCTGTCGTC
>Ga0172362_10001591_pt1 | contig 19476 bp, 15 predicted proteins | sample LakKivs1_kivu2a2_FD_114534 | JGI IMG/M metagenome (GOLD analysis project Ga0172362, IMG submission 114534) | Sediment microbial communities from Lake Kivu, Rwanda - Sediment s1_kivu2a2 | ecosystem: Environmental > Aquatic > Freshwater > Lake > Sediment | place: Rwanda: Western Province, Lake... | reverse complement strand
CAAATCTTGCAGTGAAAAGATTATCACCTGCTCCAATTGGTATTAGATCATCAGTTCGCCCTTTGATTTCTATTCTTTTTAATGGTAAACCACAGCTACATATACCAGGTATTATTCTTCCAAGATCATGAGAATTATATCTTATAAGAGGCATTCCTTCCCTATCATATGTGGTAAAAATTAGTTCCCCTGTTTCCCCATCCTGTAGTTGTTCACCAGTTTTCGGGTCAACAACCTCAGTTAAAAAATTAAGTTCACTAAGATGCATACCATATTTTTTATCACATTCACCAGCCATAATCAATCCGATTTCAGTAGTTCCATAACCAACTATTACATCACAATTCCAACCCTTTTCAATTTCCTGCCTAAGACTCGAGGGAGTTGGTTCGGCACCAGTCATTATTTTTTTAAGTCCAAGTTTTTTTAAATCACAGATTTTGCTCATTTCTCTTGTTAAATAATTTATCCTAGAAGTCACATCCATTAAAATCGTTGGTTTATAATCTTTTATTAGTTCTAGTTCTTCTTCAATTGATAATCTACCTGTGGCTATTGTTAATGCTCCTATTCTTTGAAATGCTTGTTCAAGACAATACCTGTTTCCCCATATTTCAATTCCATAACCTACCTCAAATGACATTCGAACAATGTCTCTTGATGTTACATTATTCATGATTTTTAACCCATTTGCTGTAGATTTTATTATTTTGTCAAGATCATTTTTTGTAAAATATGCTTTTTTTGGTTTACCTGTGGTTCCTGATGTTGTGAAAACTGTTACGAATTGTTCTTCAGGAACTGAAAAGAAAGACTTAGGATTATTTTGTAAATCATCGGGTGTAGTATAAGGGATTTTTGTCATATCTTTAAACGATTTAATATCACCTGGTTTTAAACCATGTTTTTTGAAAAGATTATGATAAAATGGAGAAGTGGCATAGGCATATCTTATAGTTTTTTTGAGTTTTGACAGTTCACATCTATCCAGGAATTTTCTGGAGAATTTCTTGAAAAAAGGTTTAGCAATACGACTATTCCTACCTGGTTTATCTTCTAATTTTGATTTTACATATGGTGCGAATCTTTCAATAATTGCTGTATTCCCCCAGAAAAACTAAATATTCTTATTTCCTAAGCAATTCGGTTAGTGTTTAAATATTTTACACCTTTGAACAGCTTTAAAGTTAAAATCGATTTATACAGTAAATATTAAGTTCTACATAATATTACAAAATTGTAGATTTGATGGAGGTAAAATTATGGCAACAGGGTTTGTATTAATCAAAGCTGCACCTACACATGAACATGAGGTATACAATAAACTCTCTAAAATAAAAGAGATCATCGAGCTTCATCCGTTGTTTGGAGAGTATGATATTATAGCTAAGATAGATGCTGAAGATTTTGAAAAACTAGGACAAATAATTATAAGCAAAATTAGATCAATTGAGGGCGTTATAGATACTAAGACATTAACTGGGTTAAAATTCTAGCTAAAAAATTGTTAATTTTTTTCTTGTTTTATATGACGTTTAGGTTTTCATTTGGTAGAAAATATTTTATAAATACAACTCTTTCCAGGTCTAAAACGGAGGAGGTGAACTATTGCCGATATTCGAGAATATTGTTGATAACGAGTATACACGATTTTTGATTATTTTTATTGTAACACTAATTGTGGTTTTTTTATCATATTTTGTTTTAAAAATAATTGCTAGAAGAATTGCTGGTAAGAAAAAAAGCTATGAGTTGTTTGTTCTTAAACAGCTATGTAAACCTGTTCTTCTTTTATTATTCTTTATTGGGTTATTTATAAGTATAGAGACGCTATCAAATTTAACCAAATATGATATTTTAGTTATTAATGGAGTTTTTTTTATTATAATAGTTTTAACTATTGGTCTGCTTGTTTCTAGGATTATAACAGTAATAATGCTTGGTTATCTTAAAGTTAGAAAAGGATACAAACAAACACCAGGTCTATTAAATAAAATAATTACTTTTATTATATTTATAGTTGCAATTTTTATAATTTTAGCTTATTTCAAACTTGATATTACTCCAATGATTGCTGGTGTAGGACTAGGGGCACTTGCGATTGGTCTTGCACTACAGAGCACTCTTTCTAATTTTTTTGCAGGAGTTCATCTATTATCAGATCAACCTATTGTAGTTGGTGATTTTATTGAACTTGATAAAGACACATCAGGATTTGTTGAAGATATAGGCTGGAGGTCAACTAGGATAAGAATGCTTACAGATAATCTTTTAATCATCCCAAATGCAAAACTTGCTGAAAGCAATATTATTAATTATTCAATGCCACAAGAGGAATCTAAAATATGGGTGCCATGTGGTGTTTCTTTTACATCTGATCTCAGAAAAGTAGAAAAAGTTACACTTGAAGTTGCAAAAGAAATCCAGGAAACAGTTCCTGGTGCTGTTAAAGGTTTTGAACCACAGTTTAGATATAGAGAGTTTGGCGAGTCAAATATTAATTTCATAACTGTCCTAAAGGTTGAGAAACCTACAGAAAGGTTTGTTGTTAGGAATGAGTTTATAAAAGCATTAAAAGAACGTTATGATAAAGAAAAAATTGAGATTTCCTGGCCTGTAAGAAAAATCTACAATATTAAATAGAAGAAAATGGTAGCAAGAGAACTGAGATTAGCAAACCATTTTTTTCCTGACGTATAATTTTATCAACATTGAATAAATCATTTAAAAAAACATCTTTTTCAGTAAGTTTACCATTCTGAGTAGATGTTGTTCTTAAAACCACGCGCCCATCTTTGTTCATATCTGAAGATATACGTTTTAGAATCTTATCATATGGTTTAACACCCTGTGAAATAATAATTAAATCAAAATTTTCCAATGAAAAATCTAATGCATCAGCATGAATAATCTTTATTTTATCTGACAAATTTTGACTTGATATAATATTCGAAGCCTGTTTCACTGAAATAATTTTATTATCAATTCCTGTGACATGTGCTTTTGTTTTTTTAGCAACAAGAATAGAAGTAGCAGGAATTGGACCACATCCAATATGTAAAATCTTATCATTCTTGGAAATATCTGCCAGAATTATCTCATTTTCAACCATATCCTCATAAAAATCTAGATAAAAAGGTAATAACTTGTTTAATTTTACAACTATTTTTTCAGCTAAAATAAAAATTAAATCAATTAATTTCTTTAACTTAGTATTATCAAATTTAACAATTACTTTACTTATCACAAAATAAAGACAATCGAAAAAAAACATGAAAAACTCCTAGGAGATATATTTCTCCCTCCTTAACCATTCCTCAATTTTTTCCATTGCTTCATCATAATTTACTTTAGGCACATAACCAATTAAAGACTTAGCTTTACTAACGGAAATTTTTTCAGTGTTTGTAAAAATATTTACAGACATTGGTGTGACCCAGGGTTTGATTCTAAATATTTTATATGAAATCATCATAAACTTCGCAACCAGCATAGCAGTTCTCTTAGACATGTTTCTTTTTATCCCTGGTTTACCGGATAGTCTTGCAAGATGATTAAGATAATCCCCCCAGGTTGTATTATTATCTCCATCAGTTATGTCAATTGTTTGACCAATTGCTTTATCTTGTTTCAAAGAAAGAATTATTGCATCTATTAGATTATCAATATAGGTATGTGAAAAAATTCTGTTACCATTATCAATTAAAGATATACGGTTTTTTTGAATAGCTCTGATAGGGTAAACAACCCACATCGCATGACCCGGACCAAAAACATGTCCAGGTCTGATAATAATTACTGGGAATTTTTTTGTTTTATACTGCTCTAAAAGATATTTTTCTGCCATTAATTTTGTCTTACTATAATAATTAGCTCTATCATATGTTTCATAATTTATATGGCTGCTTAGAAAAACAAATTTCTTAACACCAGCCTTTTCACAGGCTTTTGAAAGATTAACAGTTGCTTCGTAGTTGATTTTAAAAAAAATGTTTTTTGGGCCATAGTCCTTAACATATGCAGCACAATGAAAAACATAATCAATATTTTTCAACAAAGGTTCAACCGAGTCAATCTGGGTTAAATCTGCAGTTACATAGTTTGCTTTTTCTACAACATCTATTGGTTTATTTTTATGAATTAGAGCTGTAACCTCATGTCCCTCAGTTACTAGTCGTTTTACCAAAAAGCTTCCAATGTAACCCGCGGCACCTGTTACAAGGCATTTCATTAACTTGCCTCCTTAAACTCATATTTTTTTCTAAGCGAGTATTGAGAAAGCAAAGTGATTAAAAGTGCAACAACATAAATCGTTGCTGCAATTTGGATCTTTGTAACTCCGAAAATAAAAGCAGATGCAAGAGTTGTGCGTTCAATTACAAAAAACTCATGGAATTTTAATGCTTTTTCTCGTGAGTAGTTTTTAATGGATTTAAAAAGATAAACATAAAGACAAAACAAGATTAGAATATCTATTATCATAAGATAATAAAAGTTTATGTTTAAAAACTTGTAATGATATGGTAAAAACAATGCAAGTGGCAACCATATAAAAGTTAAAACCAGTGAAATAAATATTGATTTTTTAAGACCATATTTAACAGGTATTGTAACGTATCCTCCTTTTTTGTCACCCTCCATGTCTCTTATTGCACCAACAAGGTTACTATTAGTATCATGGAACAGGAAAACAAATCCTAGTAACCATATGTAAACCGGTATGGATTCTATTGATTGCCCTATAGAAAATACTCCAAAAAAATATGCAGCAACGGTTACTGCCCCTCTATTGATATTTCCAAGTAATCCTCGTGACTTAGTAAACTTTGCATAACTGAATACTAAAAAAGCAACAACAAAAACCAAGAGAACATTATAAAATGATAAAAAAAATGATAGTATAAAACCAGTAATTGCTAGAACTGCTCCAACACCTATTGCCTCATATGGTCTTATTCTCCCAGATGGTATCGGCCGATGAGGTTTCTGAATAGCATCAAGTTTTCTATCAAGAAAATCTGATAAATAGAGTCCAGCGGTCCACCCCATCATTGGTATAAAAAAAGCCATAAGAGCAATTTTTAATGTTGGAAAACTCTCATAAGCAATACATGATCCTGCAAGGCTAACAAGACCACACCATATAACAGTGTAAAGCCGCCATGTTTCCAAATGGGCAAAGAGTTTGTCTATTACCCTGATATCTGATTTTGTTTTCAGCTTAAACAGCTCCTGCGTAGGTTTTGTAAAAGGATACCTGGATTTAAATCTTTTATAGCTTAGAATAACATATAAAATAATTGTTTGTAAAATAATAAATACGGGTTTAAGTATGCATGGTATACATAGTATATGGGGTATCATTTATGAATTTATCAATTCCTCCAGAACCTGATATGTTAAAAAAACAGCTAGCTAAACAAAAAGAAGAACTTGAATCAAAACTAGATTCACTGACATTGTGGTTTGGAAACCGACTCCCTAGTTACCTTTGGAAAGACGGAGGATGGTCAGAACCATTAAAAGATGAGGGGTACAACTGGCAGAGTTTTCTAAAAATATTTTCACTTCATAAAAAAGAAATGATTAGATGGTCAAGAGACACACTCTCATGGAAAGACTTCCTGCTAATAATCCAGGAAACGATAAGAGATCCTGTTTTCAAAAAAATGTATACTGCTTAAAAAGGGAAGTGAAACTAATGGATGAAGAAAAAGAAGTTGATGGTGTTCCTATTGTTCTTGCTGCTTCTCGTGCAGAAGCAAATGAATATGATAGTAACCCATTTGCAGCTTTTATTTGTACTTTCCCAAAAAAATTCTCAGGATACGCACTCAGAGAACATCTTGAAAATCTAAAAAACAACAATGATGGTTCTGCAAAAAGTACTATATATGGTCTTAGAAAAGTAGAATCAATGCTTATAGATGAGTTCGGCGAAGACCAGGTTGTTGTCTCACATTATGATAATCTAGACAAGTTCATAGGTAAAAAAACCAAGATCTTTGGAGTTTCAACAATGGATCCCATGGGTCTTGCCTATGTTTCAACAACATATAACAGTCTTATTGGTTTTGGCGGAGAATCACTTAATGCATCAGAGTTTGAAAAACTACTAAGTCACCCTTCTATAAAAAAATATAAACCAAAAGTGATAGTAGGTGGTCAGGGTTCATGGCAGATTAATGAAGCAAAGGCTCAGAAAAAACTAGGTGTTGATGTTATTTTCCAAGGGGAAGGAGAAAGCGATCTTGTAAATGTTTTTAAGAAACTTTTAAACGATGAAAAAATACCTGAGATTTATGAATCAAAAAAGCCAGATAGAAAAAATGTTCCTTTAATCAAACATGTTGCAAGCTATGGCATGGTAGAAATAATGAGAGGATGCGGCAGGGGTTGTCAGTTTTGTAGTCCCACTATGAGAACAAAATATTCTTTCCCAATCGATCACATCATGAAAGAAGTAGAAATAAATGTTAAAGAAGGATCTAACACTATTTTTACTGTTACTGAAGATATTTTCTTGTATAAATCAAAAAAAGGTTTTATACCTAATCGTGAGGAGGTTGTTAAACTATACAAGACTATAGCATCATATCCTGGTGTTGATTATATTCTTCTATCACATGCATCATACGCACCAGTGCTTCATGATAAAAAACTGCTTGAGGAGCTTACACCTATTTTAATTGAGAAAACCAAATGGAATCCAAAGACTAGTCATATGTACAAAAAACCTTTTATATCTGTTGAAATGGGTATTGAAACAGGTAGTGTAAGACTGATGAATAAATACATGAAAGGAAAAGCATTGCCTTATAGTGTTGACAACTGGCCTGAGCTTGTTGTTCAGGCAACAGGTATTCTTAATGATCATGACTGGTGGCCATTATGTACTATTATGACTGGGCAGCCTGATGAGACTGATGATGATGTGATTGCAACTTTGAATCTGATTGATGATCTTAGGAATCATAATGGTAAAATGTTTTACACACCTGTTTTGTTTATTCCATTAAAGGAGGCTGTGCTTGGTAATTGTCGTAGAACTAATCTGAATAATTTATCTGAGCTTCAATGGGAGGTTTTATCTCGTTGCTGGAGGAATAATATTGATTTCTGGGCTCCTGACCTACAAAAATATCTTGGACCAGTATTTTTCACGTCTCATTGGCTTTATTATCGTTGGAAACATGGTAAGAAAGCAACACTTCCTATGATGCGCCTTGCTGGTTTTCCTGTATCTGCAAAAGTTGGTAAGGAATGTAACCCTGAGTACTGTCAGAAAGAAGATAGTTTTGAAAATACTCCTGAACAGATCGAAGAAAGATTTCTCTAATATTTAATAGATTGTTAGCTTTTTAGAAACGCTTTATAGGCTAAATAGGTTGAATAAACATCAGCCTTGCTTGTTATCTCATATGGTGAATGCATACTCATAACAGCAGGACCAAGATCAACTACTTCCATTCCAAGTCTGCTGAAGTATTTAGCAACTGTGCCACCACCGCCCTTGTCAACCCTCCCAAGCTCACCAGTCTGCCATGGAATCTTCTCCTTGTTTAGTATGTTTCTTATTTCTGCTACATACTCAGCTGAGGCATCATTTGCTGAGTATTTACCACCATGACCAGTGAACTTACTCATAACAACACCGTTACCAAGTGATGAAGCGTTTTTAAGCTCAAAAACCTCAGTATAGTTAGGAGTAACAGCAGCATTTACATCAGCTGAGATTACCTTGGATTTTAACATTACACTATCAACATCAGCTTTTGAATCCAGTCCTCTTATAATTGATCGTAGGAAAGTATTCACCTGGGCTGATGAATTACCCTCACTACCTATTTCCTCCTTGTCAACAAACAAAGCAAGAGCAGTATACTTTGGTTTTTGTATATCCATAATAGCTTTAAATGAGGTATATGCACAGACTCTGTCATCCTGCCCGTAACCACCAATCATTGATCTATCAAAACCAACATCTTTAACCTTATAAGCTGGAACTGCTTCAAGCTCTGCAGATATAAAATCTTCCTCGACAAGTCCATAATCCTTGTTAAGTTTATCAAGAATAGCTGTTTTTAGTTTATCCTTTACATCGCCCTTAGCAGGTATGCTACCAATCATGATATCCAGGCTTTCTCCTTTGATTGCATCATCCATTTTTTTACTATCTTGAACCTCATGTGAAAGATGCGGTAAGAGATCAGGAACCGAAAAAATCGGATCATTTTGGCTTTCTCCAAGTGCAAAAGAAATCTTTTTACCATCTTTTTTTATCACCACACCATGTAATGCTAATGGTATTGTAACCCAATGAAATTTTTTAATACCACCATAGTAATGTGTTTCAAAAAGAGCAAGATTACTATCAGGGTCTTCAAAAAGTGGTACTTGTTTAAGATCAAGACGTGGCGTATCAACATGAGATATAAGGATCCGTAATCCTTCACTCGCAGGTTTTATACCATTTACAATAATTGCTAATTCTTTTTCCCTGTTTTCAAATATTTTTTTCTTTGCTTTTTTAGCTATTTCTTTTATTTCATGGATTGCTTCTCTTTCTGTTTTAGCTTTACTTAAAAATGTTTTATAATTCTCACAAAAATCAAATGCTTGTTTTATCTGATCCTTAGTCAAAATATCCCATGCTGACTTTTTTTTGTAAGCATATTTACTTTCCTTGCTATCTTTATTTTTTTTCTTAACCATAACTAATCCTCTTACTGACTAGTCATGGAATGTTCAAATAAAAAGATAACTAACTAAAATATTAGAAAAAAAAGAATAAGATGGTTTTAAGGTCTTATCTTCTTATTATATAGATTAATACTGCTAAACCTACTATAGATATTATAACTATAAGAGCAATAAAGATAAATAACTGTGAACCTAATCCGTCTTCCTGGTTTTCATCATTATTTTGATTATTTACATTGTTTCCACTAGCTTTGGTAATATTTATAGAATAAGAGTCAGCACCATAGTTAAGGTATTCATCTGTTACCTCTAGATATACCTCATAGTCGCCTGGCTCAGCATAAATATGTGACGGGTTTTGTCCTTCTGAAGTATTTCCATCACCAAAATCCCAAGACCAGATATATTCAGATGAATCTGCATCAACTTCCCCTGAAAAAGAAATTTTTTTTCCAACATTACCTTTTAATGGGGAATCTATAGATACTTCGAAATCTATTTCATTGAGTATTTCTGGAGCTGTATCCATATAATAATACCCAATAAGAGTAACATATTTTGCATCATGAGTAGTGGCAGCCATTATTTCATATGTTTCTTCAGAGTCTAGTAAATCAAAAGTAATGCTTAATCTTGAATCGTCTGTGGAATATGATTTGGGTTTAATATACGTGTTTTCTTCAGTTAAACAGGTTATGTTTATTTCTTTATTAACGTATAGGATTTCATATTCGTTTATTGAAGTACTTAATAAAATTTGGTAACATACTACCTCATCCAAAGAATCTGGTAATCCCTCTGAAGTTGATAACTTATTTATATATTCACTTAAAATTCCTGTATTACTGATTGAACCTTTGACATTAAGATTTATTGTAACAGTTTTCCCATTTTGCTCATATTCCAAAAGAGTAATATCTATTTGTGGTCTGCTAACAGTAACTAAATCCTTACTTTGAGATGCTGATAAAAAATCAATAATATCTACAACATCATCTTCATAATCTTTTATTTTTTCGTATCCTTCAGCGTTAACAGAAAAAGTTGATATTATCAAGAGACTGATTAATATAATCCCTAAGATTAATGTTTTCTTCAACATTTTTTATCACATCACATGTTTTTTTGTTAATTATCTACTCTTTATATATCTAATGGTTTATAATCTTTATTTAGCATTTATTATCAAAAAGGATCTTATTATATATTAAAATTTTATAGATAAAAAGTAATTTCAACTACTTCATTTATGTTTTATTTTAATTTCTTTTTAAGATCTTGTACTGTTATTGAGAAATCTTCTAATGTGGACTCTAGTGTTCCAAGTATCTCATGGACTCTATCAGTTACAACAGCACCATGCGGTGATGGTGTTATTATACCGTCTTTTTCAAGTGTTCTTAGTGAATATCTTATCATATGCTGTGGTTGACCAGTCATTTGGGATAGTCGTATGATTCCAACAGGACCATGGTCTTTTACAGTTTTTAAAACATCAATATGTCTACTGAGAAGGTCTAGTTCTTTTTCTGCGACACTTGTTATACTAGACCTATCTTTTGTTTTTTCTTCCAAAAAACATACCTCCTGACATATGTTAACATAATGCATTACTGATATTTATTATTTACTGATGAAAATATCACTGTTAGCCGATAACATAGCATTCACGTTATAAGATATCAAATTAAATAACAACGATTTCTATCTGATTTTGCTATACATCTTATGAGAAGTATTTCCTTATTATTAATTGATTTTTATGGGTTTAAGGGTTAAATCAACGTTGATATTAAAATTATGTTAGATAATAGTTTTTAAGTAAAGAAAATCGTTCAAATAACTTATTTAAAATCGGGAATTTATAAAGAAATCTTTGCATCAAAATAGTTAACCAGTTTGTAAAATAGGTTTTAGCACCACTGCCCCTGGAGATTTTTATTGAAACTGTCGTACAAACACTTTCATCACCAGTAGTATCTCTTGCTTTTACACTGATCTGATAAGTCTGCTTGCTACCCCAGGTATGACACCTAGTGACAGATTCATCATTTTTTACCCATTCAGATGGGACCCAACCCGTGTTAGATCCATCGCCCCAGTCAAAATAATACTGTAGATCTTCACCTTCAGGGTCATGAGAATTAGCAGTAAAACAATACTCAGTTTTTACTTTACCATCTGATGGACCTGATACTGTTGGTGCCGTGGGTGCCTGGTTTATATCGACAGACCAAGTAGTCTGAGATGGTAACCTTACAGTGTCATGACCATCATTATATGAGAAATAATACTCATGATGCCCACCACCGATATCACGACCTTTTAATTTAACCTCGTAATCAGCGTCATAACATGGGTCATTACCTATTTTTGTCATATCAAACTCTTTTGATTTATCAACTACTAGTTTTGCTTTAGATGGACAGTCCTTATCAACATCATAGTAATGTACTCTAAATGTGAAATCATCACTTTGCTTCCCAGATGTTTTATCACAACCAGTAATCCAACCATCATATAAACTAAGCACAGGTGGGTTATGTACACGAGTAGTAAAATTCCATACTGGGCTTATGGATTCCCCACCATGATTATCTTTGGCTTTAATCTGCCAAAAATATTTAGTGAGAGGTTGCATATCATTACTGCCAAAGGGATCATATGATTTACTATCATGATTCGGTTTAATTAATGGTGGTGTTTCACTGGTCCCAAAATATATGTCATATTTTAAACTATCACCATCAGGATCATTACATTTCCAACTAAGAACATCATTGGTTTCCACCCAGCTCGCACCATGAGTAGGATGAGGATCATATGGTATATCCGGAGCACCATTACCCATGTTCACCATTAGACAATCTGACCAGCCGCTTTCACCACCTGCTTTATCCTGGGTTTTTGCTTTTACACAGTAAGTACCAGTTGAACCCCATGTATGACATTTTGTACCAGTTGAACCTGATGATACCCAGTCAGTCCAGCTAGTCTGTCCATCACCCCAGTCAAAACAATATCTAACCTGTTGTAATTCTGGGTCTGTAGCTGAGGTTGAATAACAGTATTCCTGACCGTGATTCCCATTCATTGTCCCAGAAGGAATACTTGGAGCATTAGGTGGAGTATTTGAAATTGAAACAGTTAAAACAGGCGACCATTCACTTTCTCCACCTTTAACATCTTTTGCTTTCACTTTCACATCATATGATGTATCATCCTGCCATTTATGAGTAGCACTACCTTCAGTACCAGAAGTATATGGGCCAAGCCAGCCACTATCACTACCATCACCCCAGTTAAATAAATAATAAATATTGTCGCCCTCTGGATCTGTTGTAGTTGATTTATAAGTATAATCTGTATTTACTTTACCAGTTTCTGGTCCTGAAGGTTTACTAGGAGTATTTGGAGCGTTATTTGGAGCCGTTGTAAAACTCCAAACACTGGAAGTGCTCTCTAAACCAAAAGAATCCACAGCTTTTATCTTCCAGTAATATTTCTTGCCATATTCTAAGTCATTAGGTGGAGTCCATGTGAAAGGACCATGATTATCAGCATTATATGGGCCAACTGAAGCTACCTCAGGAGGTGATGATGAGGTACCAAAATAGACCTTATATGTTACTTTATCTATAGGAATAATATAGTCATCAGGGTCACCACCATACCATTTCAGATCAGTAGAAATACTAACACCATTGGCACCATTACTAGGGGTAGGATTATTAGGTGTAAAAGGTGCCTCATCTGACCAGTACCAAAGTTTTATACCAGCATGATCAACCCAAAATTTTATATATTCAGGATCCAAAATATCACCAGATAATCTAAGATAGACCTCAAATCTCATTTTAAAATTAAAATTACATTGACTTCCAATTAAATTCATAAAGGTCCATAAATAATAACCATATTGAGTGTTTCCTTGAGTATAATCAACAATAAAATTTTTCATATGATCATTAAACATCTGAGAAGGATTTGTACAACCTGTATAACTTGGATCCCAAAAATTTGTACACCATCCATCATTTTTAGGCATGTCACCCTCACCAGTATGATATTGATAGCATATAGGCCATTCTCTGTTATTATCATCAAGATAAGCATTGAAATATAAATGATCATTTCCATCATTAAAATCATTAGAGTAAACCTTATAATCACAGAAAAAAGCAGTGTCAACAACATAATCTGTTGTTCCTACAAAAGAAAAACCAGGTTGACTAGTATCTACGAAATTATCTAAATCAAAAGACTTCTCACATTTAGCCCATCCTCTAGAATCCTCTGTAGGACAAAATAAACCCCCTTCCTCACCACCTGCTGTACACCACGCCCCTTTTGCAGTAGTGCCATCATCTAAATCTTCATCTGATCTAACACTTGAATAAAGTGTGCTACTACTTGTCCACTCTGGAACTTTATTATCGGTATCATCAAAATCATCTTTATACACATTTTTAGTTACTGTCCAGCTTTCACTCTCAAATAAACCACCATTACGATTTGGTTCACCACCAGGGTTAAAATCCATCCAAAACCAATCTAAACCACCAGTGGAGCTCCCTAATAAATTGTTTTTTAATTCATTTAGTTTCTCTTCTAAATTTATACCCTCCTGTAATTTTATACCACAATATGGATGATCAACTTCAACGAAATTATTTACATTTGCATTTTCCTTATTTATTATTTGTTCTTCCCCAGTTTGTGACCCATTAGGTGTACTAGAAATATTTTCAGCTTTTACATTTACAATACTGACAAAAAAACTGGTTGTCATCAGCATGACTACTACTATTGTAGCTATTATTTTATATTGTTTTTTTTTCATATTTTTTCCCCCATAATCATTTTTTGGATTATTATTCCTAAATTTTGAGATTTATAATCAATTTTGATTCAGTTATTCTATAATAATTTTAGTTGAATCCCCAAATTTATTCATTGGAATGGCCTGACCCTCCCCGTAATACTGCTCCCATGTCATATCTAAATCTGCTACAATAAAATATGTTCCAGTTGGAACTTGTTTCCATTCATCACCTTGTTTGTATGTTTGATTCCATCTGTAAGTTGTTATCATACTTTGTGAAGCTTTTAGTGTTATGTTATAATCTGTTACACCTATGAATATAGGTCTGGTTACATTATCTGGATATGAATGAGCAGCCCATATATATGAGACATCATCTACATAGGCATAGAAATTGAATGGGTTGTATCTTTCATCTGCAGTATTGTTTTTCCAACCTTGGCAAAATATTGATTTATTAATTGTTTCCGTATTTGTGAGTATAGCATTTATAATTATTTCTTCACCTATGCTGTATCTGTCTTTATTAGTTTGAACTTCAAAATTAATGCTATCAAATGAGTTTATCAGGAATTCTGGGTTTTTAATACTTGTTACCTGTGTTTTTTCAGGTTTTAAAATTGTAGAAGCTACTGCTGCTATAACAATAATTATTATTACCATGGTTATGATTATGATTTTTGAAGTTTTTTCCAAATATTTCACCTCTTTTTTTTATTATAGTTTAAATTCTTTTTAGGATTAATTATCAATTCAATAGTTACTTATTCATTTGCAGTAGATATAACCATTTTGATAAATATTTGAAAACAAAGGAATGTTCCTTTAGTAGATCAAGTAGCCAGTTGAAAAAGAAAGAAGGCTTGTTTTTATTTTTAGCTGTACTAATTTTAATTGTTAATGGGTCTGACCAATCGCTTATACCGCCCTTACTGTCCTTGGCTTTAACTTTAACTTCATAGTTGTTATTACTTGACCATTTATGCGAGGCTGAACAGGTGTCACCGCTAGGGTATGGACCCATCCATCCACTTTGAGTATCGCCCCAATCCCACATGTACTCGATTGGATCACCATCAACATCAGAGGATCTTGTGGAAAAAGTATATTCTATGCCTGGTTTTCCACTGGTTGGGCCTGATGGTTGAACAGGTCTACTTGGTGCATGTGTAACAATTATTTTAAATGGTTGATTGTTTGTCTTCTCCCAGTTACCTGCTTTGTCAACTGATCGATACCATACTGTATGTTCAAGTTCATTTCCACCAGCTACTGTTATTGTTGATCCTTGAGTGTATGTCTCCCATGCACCGTTATCTAACTTGTATTCTGTTTTGTATATACCTGAGACAAGATCACCTGTTTCATCTGTACTTTCAAATCCAACGTTAACGTTACCCATGAATTCTGGACCATGATTTCCGTATCCTTGTATGTTACCATTTATCGAGCAAGAAGTAACAGGTTTAAAGGTATCAAAACCTTGTGGTGCATGGATAAATGTAAGATCACAGTTTTTGTTATTATCTTTAACTGTGGGTCGTTCCATGGTTGTGGCAGTAATCCCACCTACTGCAAGACACCAGTCAGTTTCAGATAATTTAGAATCAGAACCGTAAATAGTTCCGCTTTGTATACCACCATTTGCATCTATTTGAGCCCAATTTAACTTTTGAGTGGATCTACCACTACCCCATCCAACAGCGAAATTATAATTATCTGATGTAACACCAGATGGCTGTGAAGAAATAGCACGTGGGTCTGATATACTACCTGTTGTTATAGCCCGTGGATTATTTGAACTACTACCAGCTAAATTATTACTTACTACATCATAATAAAGAGTTCCATCATATATATTTTGTTGACTTTGACTGTCTTTATGATATTTATTTTTTAACCATATAATATATGGGTTGCCGTCACGACCATAAACTACTGAGGGAGAAGCATCCTGATAATTATCATCTGTGAACTTTATAATATCACTACTAGATATGCCTTGATTGATATTAGCATAATAAACATTTTGATCATCTGTTGTTAAAGCATTATTATCTTCATCCATTGAAAAAACACATATAGCAGATGGAGTTCCACTACTCATTGCGATTTGATTTTTTAATGCAACCTGTGGGGTAGTCACAACAGGTTTGTTTTCTACAACCGTAGTAGGAGTTGACCAGCTAGTCCCATCCCAAATCGATGAATATATTGTTCTATCACCAATAGTTTCTTGATTTTTGTCCCCATCTGATGACCAGACTAGTATTACATCCCCATTTGAATTAGATGATAAAACTGGTGATACATCCATCTTATTATCATCTGTTAGCAAATTGATGTTGCCCCAAGTTTTACTGTTTTTATTCCAAATGCAGTATGCAATCTCTGTAGCAGAGGCAACAGAATTAATATCACTGGATTCAGATATTGAGCTTTCAGTTTGAACAAAAACACATATCACATTACCATTTTTGTCATAAGCAATCTTTGGATCCACCTGTAATATATTGTCAACGGTTGCAGGAATCGCTTTTGGCGTATCCATTGTGCCTTCCCATTTATCCCAGATTGTATACCATATTTCCATCCCTTTAACTTTTGGTTTATTATTGTTATCATGATTCCAAACTACCATAACTTTTGTTCCTGCTGATACAGGGTCAGATGCAGTAGATGGGTTAGCATATGGGAATGCATTTTCTATAATCGTTCCAACATTATTATTTTCGGAGTTATCCCAGGCAAAATGATTATAAACACCTTGATCTGGGTTTACATAATCTCTATCTAATGGCTCCCAGTCTTGTTCCTCATAACCTGTTGTAGTTAGAGCTCCACTTGGATAAGTCCAATCATAATGCCACCAGCCTTCAGCTGTCCAAAACAAGAATCTAACCCTTCCTCCTACCCAACAGGATAGAACAAATTTCTCCAGATAACCAAGACTACCTGATGGTGGTGTTCTGAAATATATACAACCTGAACCACCTGCTTCACCATAAAAATCTGCGACAACAATTCCTAGTTCACCATAGGCTCTAACCTTTGCACATACATTACCTTTTATACCCCCATTATCCTTAAGTTTAATACCAAGACCTGGTACTAATCCTCCTGTGCCTTCAGTTGGTTCTAATGTAAAGGTAACTTCAACACTAGGAGTAATTTCTATACCTGCATCAATACCAATACCACATATATTTAGAGGTATAATGAAAATAGGAATGGTTACTTCACCATTAATAGTGATATACATATAATCCCATTTAATACTGTTACCCTCAAAATAGAGATGACCACTAAGTGTTGACCCAATACTACCACCAACAGATTTAGCTTTAACTCCAGCCTCAAATTCACCACCTACATCAATAGTTCCGTCTGAACAAATAATAACAGAACAACCAATACCACCTGAAAATGAATATTTGCCACCAACCTTTTCAACAGGACAATCTACACCAACATTTACAGGTTGATCATCTTCATCGCCTTTGGAAAAATCAACTGTTGCCTCTAAAGTCCAATAATTATTTTTTGGATTTGGAGGGCTATCTCTTTCACCTATTGAAAATGTAACATAATCTAATTCTTCATGTTCTATTATATAATTAATATATTTTACTAACCAACCAGCCATAGGTATAACTTTAGGCGTATATGTCTTATAATCACCCCAATTATAATCATTATGAGCTCTAACCTTTAACTCTGGGTTAGGATTTATTAATAACTTCAAATCAAAAGTTGCTGTCCATCCATCTGCACCGTTAGTATCAACATACTGTTGTCCTCCAAAGTTAAATTCCACTTTATCTACATTGTTTCCTACAACAAAAGCTGTATACTTGTTTTTAAGATCCATTCCTTGTAAAAATAAGCCTTTTCCATCTGAAGCACCACTTCCATCAGCATAATATGTTTCAACAAATGCAACAACTGCAGGCCCAGGTGGAGGTAATTCGGTTCTAAAATTCCAAATAGGTCCTTCTTTTTCAACCCTATTACTATCCCGAGCAACTATTTTCCAATAATAAGTAGTACCATATAATAATTCACCTGGATCATAAGAAGTTTTAGAATAATCAGTTTTTGCAATAGGTGGAGGGGTGCCTGTTCCAAAATAAACATCATAAGTTAAAGGATCACCATCAGGATCGCTACAACTCCAGCTTAAATCAGCATTTCTACTTACCCCAGTTGCACCATTAGCTGGTGATGGACCGCTTGGTTGATTTGGTGGATTTGTAGATATACCCCATGTTTGAAAATTAAAATCCCAATCACTTTTAGAAGCCCAAGATCCTCCGTTATCAGTAGATATATAAGCCTGTCCATTTGAGTAGGGATTACCTTGCCCATATCTCCAACTAAAACTTTCACCTGATGGAAGGTTAGTAAATAATCTTATCACAATAAAATATGTTTTACCAGGGATCATTGGAAATGGTTTTTTACATGGAATCTCTAACCAACCACCAGAGGTTGAAACAGATTGTAATAGCCCAGTAGCACCTAACCAGTCTTTATTGTTATAAGTATCATTTCTAATAGTAAGAACAAAAATACCAGTATTAATATTATTAGAGGATTTTTTCAAATATATGTTGAGTTTGGTAAACCAATTCTTAGATGGCTTAAAACTTTGTGCCATATATATGGAGGTCAGAGAGCTAGTATAATATTGATTTCCATTTTCACAATATTGATCTTTAGAATCAACTAAAGTTGTACCTGTTTGCATAAACGTATCTTCATCATTCATTGAGAAATCAGATAAAACACAAAGTCCATTTGCATGTTCCTCATATGTTGATTCATTACTCTGTGGATTATATTCACTGTTAGAATTTACAACTGCTGTTGATGAAACTATACTACTTGTAAAAACCAAAGCGCCTACAACCAAAAATATAATTATTTTATTTTTCATGCCTTTCATTTTCCCCCATATTTAACCTTATTTTTTATTAGGTATATAAGTAGTTTGTAATCAATAAAACAAAATCTATCATAATTTGTAATAATAAAAATTGATTCGTTTCAATAAAACAAAATTTAATGTAATTTGTGAGAATAAAAATTTATTTGTTATTAGAATAACTAGCTATACAAAATTTTTGAGAATAATAACAATTTGTTAAATTTCTAAATTTTTGTAGAAATAATTTTTTTAAAATTCAGTATTAGAATAAGGAAAAAATATAATATATGTTAGTTGTATTCATGAATCTATGGCAACTGGATTCGCACTTTTAAGTATAAGCCCATTACATGAAAAGGAAGTATATGAAACACTTAGTAAGCAAATAACTGAAATAACTGAAGTACACCCACTCTTTGGAGAATATGATATCCTAGTAAAAATTCAATGCCCTGACATTGATATGATAGGTGAGGTAGTTATTAAGAAGATAAGATCTCTAAAGGGAGTGATGGATACAAAAACACTTATTGGGACTAAAAGTTTAACTGGTGAGTCTTAAAATTTTTCTATTTTCTTTTTTGTTGGCGGGCAAGGTATCTTACTCTTTCACCAATTGAGAAGATTTGTGCTATAAAGTTTAGTTCGTATTGTTCTTCTTCATCATTTATTTGCCCGACTATTAACATGTTTTATTACTCTTTTTTCTTTCAGTTGATATAATGCTACTTGCTAACATTACTCACTACATTATACTTTGTTATTCGTAAGTATATATAATTTTCTATTATTTAAAAATTGTAATATAAATACTTAATCATTTTATACTGGTAATCAACAAAATAATACCTGCTTAATCTTCCTTCCATTTTGTTAACAAAACACCAGCGATAAAAAAGACAAAAGCAAAGATAATAACTATTCCGCCGTTAAATGCAGCTTTCCCAAAATCCAATTGAATCATTGCATTACGTAAACCCTCGTTAACATAATAGAGAGGAAGTACATGTGCAATAGT
>Ga0172362_10001590_pt1 | contig 19477 bp, 15 predicted proteins | sample LakKivs1_kivu2a2_FD_114534 | JGI IMG/M metagenome (GOLD analysis project Ga0172362, IMG submission 114534) | Sediment microbial communities from Lake Kivu, Rwanda - Sediment s1_kivu2a2 | ecosystem: Environmental > Aquatic > Freshwater > Lake > Sediment | place: Rwanda: Western Province, Lake... | reverse complement strand
CACAAGGAAAACATAGTTTTCCGGTGTGCCAAAAATGCAGAGCATTTTTGAGCATGCCAGAAATGCTCATCCTCATACTAAAGTATGAGGTTTTCGCAAGCATTTCTGTGCATAAATTTTTTTTCTAATTTTAATTTTTAACCAACAATTTATTTAGAGCCAGCTAGGTTATCAAATGGTTGTTTTCCCCCAATACAGTATGTACAGAGGTTTCCCCTTTTCATTCCAAGCTCTTCATATGCTTTTAACATGCCATCCAGAGAAAGATAATTTACAGAGATATTCATTTTATTGCTAATCTCTTCAAGATTTCTTCCTCTTGCAATAAACTCATCATTAGGCGGCATGTCAACTCCAAACATACAGCCCCTTGGTACTCCATCTTCTCCAATAATCCCTATTCTAGGGGTATAACTTACAAAATAAGCTTTTTTTGTACTTATTTCATTAATCAAACCTATTGCCCTTCTTGAATTATTGCCTCTAACAATACTATCATCTATAATAATAATTTTTTTTCCTTTCAAAAAATCTCTCACAGGCTTTTCATTTATATATGGCCGAAGATAGAGATTCTCATCAATTGATTTTTTCCTCTCATCTTCAGTAGAACCCTGAAAAGATCTTTCACCTCTCTGCTTGTAATAGACCTCTTTGAAAGGAATGCCTCTTTTTTTAGCATAACTCCTAGCAGCAACCTCAGGGCATCTTGGTAAAAATGTTACCAGGTCAATATTTTTAGGATTAAATTCCTGTGCAAGCACATCTCCTAATGATTCCCTTACTCTTCTTACACTTATTCCATCTAAAATAGAATCAAGATCGGCAAGATAATTCCACTCAAAGAAACAATGTGCTTTATCTGGGGCGATGATTTCTTTCCTTTGGTAATTCCCACCAGGATACAAGTAATATACTGCCCCTGGATTTAAATCTTCTATAAATGTAACTTTATTTTCCTTGAAGGATATATCTTCTGAAGCAACACAATATTTCTCATCTTTCAATCCTAAGACTCCAGGTCTTATTCCTGCCCTGTCCCTTAAAACCATAACCTCTCCCCTTTTTTTATCTGCAACAGCCATGGTATAAGCCCCGGGTATTTCCTTTAGGGTTTGATTCTCTCCTTTTTGTTTAAAAAAATGAAGAAGTGCTTCAGAATCACAACCTGTTTTTAAGAGATTTTTATCAACTATACCAAGATATTTATTATCTACCTGACCATTATGTACAATTGCCATTTCACAGTCTGCTATTATTATATGGTCCCCTCTGTTTTCTATTTTACCTCCTATTACATGAGGGTGTGCATCTTTTAGTATATCATCTTTTTTGCCTTTTGTTGCATACCTAACATGCCCCATAAAAGTGTGATACCCAAAGCTAGGAAAGATTTTACTTAAATCATTTATATCAAATTTAGACACTTCGCCTTTCCATTTGAGGACATCTATCCTGCCATTTTTTACTGCAGCTATTCCTGTTGCTTCCCTTCCCCTATGTTGAAGAGACTCTATAAAAGAATATGCATCACGTAATGTGTGTGCCACACATAAACCGCAATTATGGTTAATCTTTTCAGACATTTTAAAAGCCTTTATAACTTGTAATATAAAAAGTTATATATAAATTTTTGTTTTACCCTCTTATAGCTTTTTGTTTGCTATCAGCTATTTAGGGTTAACATCTATGATTACTAAACAAAATATTTAAATAATTTGAACCAACTCCAACTACGAGGGGGCATAATGGCAAAAGTTAATATCAAATTATCTGAAAGTCTAAGGGAATACATTATCCTTACAGGCTGGGTTAAGTCAAAACCAGAGGATGTTTCTCTTGAGACAAATCTTGGTGATTCAATAGCCCTTCAGTATCCATATATGACGGCAAGAATGCAGTGCGTGGTTGGTCCTGAAATGGCTGTTGCAGCAGGAAGAAACGGAATCCTGACATGTATTCCTAGAAGCCTAAGGGACAGTGACAAGCAGAAAATATTAGATGCAAACAATAGTGCAAAGCTCAAGAAGGATGATATTGAATATGTTGAAAATCCTGAACACAAAAGACCAGATGAAACACTTGAGGATGCTATCAGGCTTGCCGAGAAAACAGGATATTCTGTGGTACCGGTTATTGACAGGTTTTCAAGGCTGTATGGTTTCTACATACACAATCCAGATAACCTGCCAACTGTTCCAGGGTACACCCTATTAAAGGATATAATCACTCCGTTAAAGGGCAGGAAAAATAACAAAGGAATACCTTTTTTATATGCTAACGAGGAAAATAAAATAAAAGAAAAGCTTACAGCAGAAAAGAGAAGGTTTGTCCCCATAGTTGATAAGAATATGGTTCTGCAGAAGCTTGCTTTTCTTCAGAAATTTGACACAAATTTCATAGGCATAGCAATAACCACAAGGGACAAATGGGAAGAAGAACTTGAAAAGTGGGGTCCTCAGGTGGACACAATGATGATTGACTCTTCAAATGCATGCTTTGATAATGCCTTAAAGATTCTTAAGGAGGCAAAGAGAATGTTCCCAAAAAAGCCCTTTGGAATCGGGAACATAATCAAGAAGGAGGATTTTTTTAGGTTTGCTGACGAAGGTGCTGACTACATAATTGGCGGCATGGGTATTGGTTCAATCTGCCAAACAGGAAGCGAAAGAGGGAATGGGAGAGGCCAATTTACTGTGGCAAAAGAGCTTGCAGAAGCAAGGGACTATTATCATGAATCAAATGGCAAGTATGTCCAGCTTGTTATTGACGGGGGGATTAGCACAACAAAGGATATGACAGTTGCACTTGCATTTGCTGACTTGATAATGATGGGCAACTACTTCAACAGGTTTTATGAGGCAGCTGCAAGAAAATTTGAAGACAAGGAAGGGAAGATTATTGCCAGTGAAGAGGGAAGTATAAATTATGTGGAAACATGGGGAGAGGGCCATCCAATAGCAAGGCTTGTAGGCACGTATGGCATGAACTTCAGGGAAGAGCTAAAAGAAGAAAGAAGAAAAAACATACCAAATGTGCTGGAGAGATATGGCCACAGCAAGATATCAACTGCAACAATAGAGGGGGTTGTAGGCACTGTTATGTATAAAGGAAGACTAAAACCCTGTGTTGAGAGGGATGCAAGGTACATAAGGACAACAATTGCCAATTCAGGAGCATCAAGCCTGAAAGAATTTAGAGAAAAGGCCATACTTGAAAAGGCCTCTCAGGAAACACTTAAAGATATGTACCCCCATGATATTAATATTATACCTTAAATGCATTTGATATATGAAAAGAAAAATTGGAACAGTTGTTAGGGGTATAAGGGCCCCAATAATAAAACCAGGCCATGACATTGTTAAGGTAGTTATTAACTCATTGAGGAGGTCATGGGAATCAGATAATGCATTTAAAAAAATTCTTGGGATCAACAGGTATAACATTAGAAACAGGGATATAATTGGGGTTACAGAATCCCTTGTTGCAAGGGCCCAAGGCAATTTCATCTCTGTGGATGATATTTCAGAGGAAATAGCTACAAAGTTCAGTGAGGATATAGGGGTGGTTTTTCCAATACTAAGCAGAAATCGTTTTTCAATGATACTAAAGGCAATAGCAAGGGCTGCTGCAAAAAAATCAAAGAAACTAATCCTTTTTTTGAGCTACCCTAATGATGAGGTTGGGAATCCAATTATGGACAGGGAAGAAATGTCCGGGTTGAAAATAAACCCTTACAAAAAAGTATTGACAGAAGAGGAATACAATAAAAAGTTTGGGGATTTTAAGCACCCATTCACAGGAATAAACTATGTGCATTATTACAGGGAGGTAATTGAGTCAGAGAATGCAGATGCAGTAATTCTTCTTTCAAATGACCCAAAAGAAATCCTTAAGCATACAAAACATGTTATTGCAGCAGATATCCACACAAGGCAAAGAACAAAAAGGATTTTGAGCGAAGCAGGGGCTGATATTGTCCTTGGCCTTGATGACCTCTGCACAAGACCTGTAAATGGGAGGGGATATAATGAGAAGTATGGACTATTGGGCTCAAATAAATCAAGAGGCGAACTTTTAAAATTATTCCCAAGGGTTAAAGACAAGTTTGGTAGAAGGTATGTAAAACTAATACAGGCAAGGATAAAAAAAATTACCGGAAAGCATGTTGAGGTCATGATATATGCAGACGGTGCCTTCAAAGACCCTGTGTGCGGGATATGGGAACTAGCAGACCCTGTTGTAAGCCCTGATTTTACCTCTGGTCTTATGGGAACGCCAAATGAAATTAAACTAAAATACCTTGCTGATAAATTAACTAAGTTAGGCAATAAAGAGACAATTAGAGCAGTTAGAAAATATATAATAAAAGAAAAGAGGGAAAACCTTGCTGCCAGCATGTATTCACAAGGAACAACACCAAGGCAATATTCAGACTTGGCAGGGAGTTTATGTGACTTAGTTAGTGGAAGCGGTGACAAGGGCACACCTATTATATTAATTCAAGGTTATTTTGATAATTATGCATCAGATTAAAACAAAAAAAAGCAAATATGCCAGAGCAGGGGTTGACTTTGAAAAAGAGCATGATATAGTAGGTATCCTAAAAGCATTAAACAAGGTTACACTTCCATTTACAGAGGATTTAAGAAAAATTGGAATAAGCTTTCCTGAATTCAGCACTGATTTCTCAGGGGGTTTTAGAGTAGATGTCAAAAAACTTCTTGAAAATAGAATCAGCAGATATATAGCCCAGGAATGTGTTGATGGTCCTGGTTCAAAGCCAGTTGTTCATGCACTCTATAATGGAGATAATCCTATAAAACTTGCATGTGCTTCCATTGATTCAATCGCAATGGTTGTAAATGATTTAATATGCTCTGGAGCAAGGCCAGTAACATTAACAGAGTATCATTCATGGCATAATCCAAACCTTGAGATTGCAAGACAGATGGCATATGGTAACTTAATAGCAGCAGAACTTTCCAAGGCAACAATTATCGGGGGAGAAAATGCATCTTTATCCATAATGATTACAGGACCTGTTCCTGAAAAAGCCTATGACATGTGCCATATTGCTCATGGAATTATTTTAGATAAAGAACTAGTGGATAACCCCTTGGGAAAACAAAGAGTTAAGGATGGAGATATTGTAATTGGGCTTTCAAGCTCTGGAATACACTGCAATGGCATTACCCTTGCCTGGAAAACAGCAATTGATTATTCTAATAAAGGTTTTTTACAAGCCCAAAGGATAAATGAAAAAAATGATTTTTTAGGAGAGAGTGTTGCTGAGGCAATTTTAACACCCACTACAATATATGTCGGGCCTGTGCTTAAACTGATTAATGAATATAAAAATTCAATAAAGGCAATTGCAAACATAACTGGAGAGGGAATAGATAATATAAGGAGAGTTCTTCCAAAAAATATAGGATTAGGACTTGATTATTCTAACAAGCATGTACAAAAACCACAACCCATATTTAGATGGATAGAGAAAAATGCAGATGTTCCTGTTAAAGAAATGTATCTTGATTACAATATGGGGACAGGAATGGTTTTGGTGGTTGATAGTCATTATTCAGATGAAATTATTGGTTTTTTGAACAAATATCCAAGAAATGAAAAATATCCCTGGCAGAATTTTAAGGCATACAAACTTGGAGAAGTTGCTAAAGATAAAAAACAATCAGTAAATTTAATAGCCTATAATGGAAAAAAAGAATATTACAAAAAACCTAAAAATAAAGAATAAGGTGTTGGTGGTTGGTTCAGGAGGAAGAGAGCATGCATTATCATGGAAACTAAGACAAAGTGAACATGTTAAAGAACTATATTGTGCTCCTGGAAATGGAGGCACATGCATTGATGCAAAAAATGTTGCAATTGAAGTTGATGATTTTGAAGGAATCAAAGATTTTGTTATTAAAAATAAAATCAAATTAACTGTTGTAGGGCCTGAAGTCCCATTAGTTAATGGTATTGTTGATTCTTTTTATGATGAGGGATTGGTTAAGAAGGGCCACCTTATTTTTGGACCTATCAGAAAAGCTGCAAAATTAGAGGGAAGCAAAGCGTTTGCAAAACTATTTATGAAAAAATATGGAATTCCAACAGCTGATTTTGAGATTTTTGATAATTTTGATGATGCTAACAAATACATAAAAAAGAAAGAATTTCCACTTGTTGTTAAGGCCTCTGGTCTTGCTGCTGGAAAGGGAAGTATTGTTTGTAAAACACTAGAACAAGCTGTTAATGCTCTAGACAGAATTATGATTAAAAAGGAATTTAAAGATTCTGGCAAAGAGGTTGTTATAGAGGAATTCATGGAAGGAGAAGAAGCAAGCATCTTGGCTTTAACAGATGGAAAAATCATATTACCTTTGGTTTCTTCTCAGGATCATAAACCTATTTTTGAAACACAAAAAGACAGAGAAAGATGGCTTAAGACAGGAGGAGATAACAAGTATAAAAATTATGAAATTGGGCCAAACACCGGAGGCATGGGCGCTTATGCACCGGCACCAATTGTTACAGATAAAGTTATGAAAAAAGTTTGTAAAAAAATATTGGAACCTACAATAACACATATGGCAGAAGAAGGGAATAAGTTTGTTGGATGCTTATATGCTGGTTTAATGATCAAGGATAATGAGCCAAGAGTTCTTGAATTTAATGTTAGGTTTGGTGATCCAGAGGCACAGCCTGTTTTATCCTTATTAAAAAATGATTTGTATGAATTATTAATGGCATGTATCAAGGGCAATTTAAATGATTATGAAATTAAAAATAAAAAAGGAGCAGCATGCTGTGTTGTTATGGCCTCTGGAGGCTATCCTGGAGAATATGAGAAGGGAAAGGAAATTTCTGGATTAGATGCTATAAAAAATATGCCTAATGTTTATGTTTTTCATGCAGGAACAAAGATTGAAAATGGAAAAACATTAACCAATGGAGGGAGGGTTCTAGGAGTAACTGGAACTGGAAATAGTATAAAAGAAGCAAGAAAAACCACTTACTCAATTGTTGATAAAATTTCATTTGGAAATGAACATCATAGGACAGATATTGGTGCAAAGGCCCTGAAAAGATAAAATGAAAGAAGAAATAATTCCAATATATTCAGGCAAGCCAGAGGATTTCCACTGGGTTGGGTTTGGCTCTGGCAAGGGCACAAACTTAAGAGAATGTGCTAAGATAATAAAACCAGTCTTGATTTTCTCTGATAGGCCAAAAGCTGAATTATTTAATTTAGAGGAATTAATAGGGATACATCACAAATCTCTTGATGGATATAAAATATGTGGCAGTTGGAATAAAGCAAAGGGAAATCCTGAATTAGAAGCTGAATATGAAAAGAAAAGTTATTGGTACAATCAGTTTATCTTAGACGCACTAATGTATTTTAAGGAAGAAAGAAGAATCAATATTGATCTAATTGTTCTTGGAGGCTATATGAGGCTTGTTAAAGAACCATTATTAAATGCATTTAAGGATAAAATAATCAATGTGCATCCTGCTGACCTTAGTAAGTTAAATGAGAATAATTCCAGAAAATATGTTGGGGAAGATGCTGTTTATGATGCAATAAAATCTAAAGAAAAAACAACATGCTCCTCTATTATTATTGTTGATAAAAAAACAGATCACGGCGAAATTATTACACAAGGGCCTAATGTAATGGTTTGGCCTGAAATGTTAAAGAAAAATATAGATGAAAACATATTAAGGGGCTATACTAATGTTCATAAAGAATATCAGAAAAAGGTAAGTGACTGGCCTGCATTAACTACTGTTCTAAAAATGATATCAGAAGGAAGAATCTCATTAGGTACTAAAAAAGTCTTCTTTGATGAATGGAGAAGAGTTTATATTGATGGTAAAGCTATGGGTTATGGAGGTTATCAACTAAGTAAAATAATGATAGATGAAAAATTCAAAAAAATAATAGAACCAAAAATAGGCTTTGCAATTATAATCGCTGGCTCAAGCAGTGATAAGCCTCATATAGAAAAGGTTGTTGAATCACTAGAGAAGTATGAAATTCCCTATAGGGTAAGGATATGCTCAGCTCATAGACAACCAGAAAAATTAATTTCAATGATTAAAGAATATAATAAAATTAAAGGATTAGTTGCATATGTTACTATTGCTGGAGGAACAGATGATTTATCCGGAATATTATCTTATAATGCATTGAGCCCGGTTATAAGTTGCCCTCCTAATGCACCAAACTATAGTTGCCTGAAAAATCCTGCTGGAAGCTCAAATGCATATATTGAAAAACCAGAAAATGTTGGCAAATTCATAGCACAAATGTATGCAGAAGTTAATCCAAAATACAAAGAGTTATTGCAAAAGAATAATGCTAAGAATATTGAATCACTTGAAAAAGCTGATCTTGATTTTCAGAAAAAGTACGGGGGTGTATAAAATGAAAGAAATTAAAAAACAAGAAAATCTGGTTTATAGTGGAAAATCAAAAGAAGTTTATGAGATACTTGATGGAACATATGCTGGAAAATATCGATTTGTTTTCACTGACAGGGTTACTGGTTACATTGATGATAAAGGAAATTTTAATCCTGATCCTGGGAGTGATAAGGTTGGAGGTATAATTTCTGGAAAAGGTGAAATAGCTTGCCAAATTGCAACATATTTCTTTGAACTATTAAAAAACAAGGAAATTCCTTCACATTATATTAAAACAATAAACAAAAATGAGATGGTTGTTGAGCCAGCAATTCTTTTCAGCATGCCTGCGCAAGCACCCAAGATTAATGGCTCTGCACCACTACAAAACCTTGAATGGGTATGGAGGTATAATGCAGCAGGCAGTTACTGCATGAGATATCCTTTTGTAAAACCAGGAAAATACCTTGGAGAAAATAAGAAAGATCTTGATTTCCTTGTTGAGGTAACCATAAAGGGAGAAAAAGACATACCAATTGATAAAGACTCTTTGGCAGCAGCAGGTGTTATGACAAGGAAAGATATTAGTGATGCAGTCAAACTTGTTAAAAATATAGCAAAAATAGTTTACAAAGAATTTGAATCAAAAGGTTTGCATATAATTGACGGAAAGTTTGAATTAGGAAGACTGAAAAAGGATGGAAAAGTTGTATTAATTGATGAGATATCTCCAGATGTTCTTAGAGTATGCAAAGGATATGTTCCTGATGAAAAAAGGGATTGCAGGATTTATATGGAATGCATAGATAAAATAGGTGAAGGGGGTAAAAACCTGCTGGATCCAAATGAAATTATAAAAATATTCTCAGATAAAAATAAGGGTAGATAAAAATGGCAAAAAGTATTGGTTGCTTGGGAGGATGATTTTTATGTCAAATAATAAAAGTTTTGATTTTAATAAAATGTCAGAGGAAGATTTTATTAATGTAAAAAAGGAAAATGGGCTGGGTTTGATTTTAGAAGAATTTAGAATGGCCCAAGAGAGATTGGAAAGGCCACTGACTATAACAGAAACATACATCTTAGACAGCCTTTGGTCAGATCACTGCTCATACAAAAATGCAAAAAGAAAACTTGAAGAGCTAAAAAATGTCAAAAATAAACACGTATTTTTTAGTGAAAAAAGTGATGCAGGAGCTGTTGAGATTCCGAATACTGGATATGTTTGCGTCTTTAAAATAGAATCGCACAACCATCCCACCCAGGATAATCCTTATGATGGTGCTGCTACAGGTGTCGGAGGGATATTAAGGGATATATTTGCGATGGGTGCTGAAGTTATTGGAGTGGGGGGTTCTTTAAGGACAGGTCCTGCTGAAAATGCACATTCAAAAAAAATAATAAAAGATGCTATGAAAGGAGCATCAGACTATTCTAAGATAATGGAAATTCCTTTAATAGACCTTGACCTTTACTGTGATGAATCCTTTAAAACAAATTGTTTGATGAATGTAACAGCAATTGGGATATCTAAAAAAGAAGATATTATACCAAATGTAGTACCAAAAGATGCTGTTAACTATAATTTAATTTATATTGGAAAAGCAAGTGCAGGAGCTGCTGTTGGCGGAGCTTCATTTGCTTCACAATCATTTCAGGAGGAAGAAACAAAAAAAGAGATTGAATTTGGTTCAAATCCATCCTTGGAAAAAGCTACTTTTAATGTATTTAATAAATTAAAAGAAGAACTAAGGAAAAAAGGTTTGTATTCAGAAATTTCTATGAAAGATATGGGTGCAGCTGGTTTAACCTGCTCAACAGTGGAGCAGGTTGCTGCAAGAGGTTATGGATGTTTAATAAACACAGACAAAATTCCTAAAGTCAAGAGAAAAGAAGTCAGTGCATTAGAGTTAGCAGTTGGTGAAGACCAGGAAAGAAATATGATAATAGCTTCACCTGAAGCGACAAAGGTTATTTTAGATATTTTTAACAATGATGAAAATTTCAAAAAACATGGGGGAAAGGTTGCTGTAATAGGCAAGGTAATTGATAAAGATATGTTCGTTATGTACAATAATGAAAATGTTTACTGTGATATGCCCGCAACCTTAATAACAAATGCCCCGATATATGAACCAAAAAGCAAAAATAGAAAAATTAAAGCTATAGAGGAGTTTAATGTTGAGAAACCAGAAAATTTAGAAGAAACTATAGTCAATTTAATAGGTTCTAAAAATATTTATTCAAAAAATGATATATACAAGGTTTTTGATACTGAATTAGATTATGTGATAACAAAACCAAATGAAACAGATGTTTCTGTGATTGCTCCATTGTTAAATAAAGATGGAAAACAAAAAAAGAAAGGAGTGGCCTTAGTTTTTGGAGGAAAGTCAGTATTTGGAAGAAATGGAACATCAAGACAACAAGCCTATCTTTCAACTGTTTTAGCAAGGCTTAAGTTAGCAGTTTCTGGACTTAAGCCATTGGCAGCAGTTGATGGATGTAATTATGGAAATCCTGAAAACCCTTATGATTACAATGATTTTGAAAAAGGAATTGATGGCTTAATTGAAGCTTGTAAAATTCCCCTTTACAATGAAGATGAACCTTTGGCAGTGGTTGCCGGAAATGTTTCATTAAGGAATACCTATGTGAGCAAAGAAAAGGAAAGTGCAATAGATCCTTCTTTAATTCCAGCTGTTCTTGGATATATAGAGAATTATGAGAATGTTGTTACAACAGGACTAAAAAAAGCAGATAATCTTCTTTATCTTGTTGGTAAAATAAAGATGGAGTTTAGGGGATCGGAATATGCAAATATGCATAAGAAACAAGGGAAAAACCTGCCTTTTGTACCTCCAGAAGAAGCAGGAAGACTTGAGTATGCTGCACTAGAAGCAGTAGAAAATGGTTTACTGAAATCAGCAAAGATTATTGAAAATGGTGGCATTGCCGCAGCATTATCAAAGATGATTCTGACAAGTAAGGAGAAGATTGGTGCAGAATTAGAGCTGGATAGTTTAAGTGATATGAGAGAAGACTATGCATTATTCAGTGAATCTATTGGATATGTTTTAGAGGCAGATAAAAGCAAAGCAAAAGAGCTAGAGAAATTATACAGTAAATATGGCTTAGATTTAATAAAAATTGGAAAAACAACAACTGAAAAAAGTTTTTCTGCAAAGTCAAACTATGAAAAAAGATTTGAAATTCCAATTAGTAGATTAGAAAAAGCCTTTAACAACTCAATTAAATTTTAAGGTGGATGAAAATGACAATACAAAATTTGAAAGGAAAAACAGAAGATAAGATACCTGTTAAAAATGTTATTGTAAGTGTTTTTGACAAAAATGGTTTAGAAGAACTTATTGTTGGATTAACAGAAATAAATCCAGATATTAGATTTATGTCTACGGGTGGAACATATAAAAGAATCAAAGATATCTTAGGGAATTCTGCTGAAAATAATCTTATTGAGATTGCTGATTATACTGAATGTCCTGAGATGGAAGGAGGTTTAGTTAAAACACTACATCCGAAAATTCATGCAGGAATTTTAGGAGAAAGAAATAACCCAGAGCATCAAAGATACCTTGCTGAAGACTTAAATGGAGCAGTGTATATTGATATGGTAGTTGTAAATCTCTATCCATTTAATGAAGTTATTGCTAATCCAGACACAACCTTTGAAGAGGCAAGATCAAACATTGATATTGGTGGCCCTACAATGATAAGGGCAGCAGCAAAGAATTTTCCAGGCTGTGCTGTTGTTTGTGATACTAAAGATTATACAAAACTGTTAAAGGGTATTAAAGAGAATAGCGGGTATACTACATTTGACCAGAGACTAAATCTAGCGAAAAAAGTGTTTGCATTAACATCAAAGTATGATAATGCTATTGTAAGATACATGGTTACAAAGATAGATGAGAGCCCTGAAAAGATAAGAAAATGTTATGAATTTGGTAATGAAGGTAAATAAAATGTCTAAGGAAAAACTAGAAAGATATGGTGAAAATCCCCATCAAACAGCATGGATAGAAATCGATGAATCATACAAGGGACCAAATATTGTAAAAAAACAATTGCATGGAATACCTCTTAGCTACAATAATATAATAGATGCAAATTCAGCATTAGAGGTAATGTTAGATTTTTACGATAAAAACGCATCTGTTGTAATCAAACATACAAATCCATGTGGTTTAGCAACAGGCGATGATTTAACTGAGGCATTTAAGAATGCATGGTATGGTGATGAAGTAAGTGCATTTGGTTCAATTGTAGGATATTCAAATGAGCTTGATGAGAACACAGTTAAATTATTGAGAGGAAAGTTTGTTGAGGTATTGGTTGCTCCATCATATTCTAAAGAAGCACTAGATTGGATTAAAAAACAAGAATCAAAAGAAGAATTGCGGGTAATAGAAACAGGTCCACTAGAAGATACTCCTGAATTTATAGAAGAGCATAAAATAAGAGGAGGGACAATTTCACAAACACGGGACAATAGGCTTTATCTTTGTGACAGTATTGATGAACTTTTATTAGAGCCAAAGGTTATCCAAGAGCCAAATAGTGGTAATAAATACCTTGTTGGCAATGTAACAGAAAGAACTTTTGATGATGATACAAAAGGGCTTATAGAATTTTCAATAATTGCAGGAAAACATACAAAATCAAACGCTATAATTTTAGCGTATGAATATTCTAAAGGGAGGTATAGAATTCTTGGAATGGGTGCTGGTCAGCCAAACAGAAAGGATTCTGTTGAAAAACTAGCTGGTCCAAAAGCACAGGAGAATTTGATGAGGCAATACTTTAGAGAACAAAGGTTAGGTCCTTACATTACATTTGATAAGATGAACAGGGATACTAAGTACAGGAATAAAACATTTAGGGCAATTAGAAAATACACAGAACATATCCTATCTTCAAAAAGAGTAGTTTTGTTTTCAGATGCCTTTTTTCCTTTCAGGGATGGTTTAGATGCAGTAGCAGATTTGGGTGTTAAATATGTAATCCAACCAGGCGGTTCTAAAAATGATAATGAACTAATAAAAGCAGCCGACCAACAGGGAGTTGCAATGATCTTTACAGGAATAAGGCATTTCAAACATTAAATCTTCTTGATTATTTCTTTTTCATTAGTTTTTTCAACAGTCTCAAACATTGTTTTGAGGCCGAGCTTTAAGGAGTCCTTGTCGCATATTCTGTCATGCACATAAGGGCATATAAACCATTTTGTGTCAAGCTCTGAAAAGGGATTTATAAAAAAGAGCGTCAGTTTCTCGAATTTTATAAGCTTGCTCCAGTTTTTTATCAGGAAATCAAGGTTTTCCCCTGAGTTTAGCATAACAATATTAATGTTTTTATCCTTGTTTACCCCTTTGATTATGGAATCATCTGCAGTCGGCCTTACCAAAAACACCTGCTCTTTGTCCTTAAGCTCAACAATAACCTTATCTCGCTCTTCTTTTATATTAGTTATATTCCTAGTCAGTATGTCCTTGTGCCTTACATAGCCAACAGCCCATTCCCTGAGAAATTTAACTATCACATCTTTTTCTGCCATTTTACCATAATATCTGCATAATATACTGCAATTATATATTCTTTTTGGAAACTATAACTTTTTATATTAGGCCATATTATAACACTACGGGTTAATAAAAAATAAAATGAGATTTGCACATATGGCAGACTGCCACATCGGCTCATGGAGAGACCCTAAATTAAGGGATGCAAGCACAAGGGCATTTTTAAAAGCAGTAAACATCTGCATTGAAAAACAGCTTGATTTTGTCCTGATAGCAGGGGACTTATTCAACACAGCTCTGCCCGGCATTGAATCATTAAAAATTGCTGTTAAAGAGCTGAAAAAATTAAAAGACAATGATATTCCTGTTTATGCAGTACCTGGCTCGCATGACTTTTCTCCAAGCGGAAAAACAATAATTGATGTTCTGGAGAATGCAGGATTGTTAATAAATGTCATGAAAGGAAAGATTATTGATGAAAAACTTAAGCTTGATTTTACTGCTGACAAAACAGGAGCAAAAATAACAGGAATATTCGGGAAAAAAGGAATGCTTGAAAAAGGCTATTATAAATCTCTCTTAAAGAAGGAATTGGAGCAGGAAAAAGGCTTTAAGATATTCATGTTCCACACAGCTTTAACAGAATTCAAGCCAGAGGAGCTTGATTCAATGGAATCACAGCCATTGGAGCTTCTGCCAAAAAACTTTGATTATTATGCAGGAGGTCATGTGCATTATATCTTTGCTAAAAAACAGGAAGGATACGGGACAATAGCTTATCCCGGGCCTTTATTCCCAAACAGCTTTAGCGAGCTTGAAAAGCTTGAGAACGGAGGCTTTTATATTCTTGAAAAAACAGACAAGCTTGAGCTTAAATATGAGCCAGTTGTTATCTGCAATGTTTTTTCATTAAAACTTGACTGCAACAAAAAAAGCCCTGGGCAGATAAAAACAGAAATTGAAGAAAAAATAAAAGGCAGGGAATTTATAAACACAATTGTAACAATAAGATTAGCTGGTGTTTTAGATTCAGGAAAGCCCTCTGACATAAATCTAAAAGAGATATTTAACAAACTTTATGACAAAGGTGCTTATTTTGTCATGAAAAACACATTCAAACTTGCAGCAAAAGAATTAGGCAGTGTTAAGGCAAAAACAGGCCCTGTTGAGGATACTGAAACCCTGCTGATAAGACAAAGCCTTGGTCAGATAAAAGTTGATAACCTTGATATTGAAAAAGAGGAAAAACTTACAAACAGGCTGATGGCGATATTAAGCAATGAAAAAGAGGAAGGAGAGCGTGTTGCTGACTTTGAAAAGAGAATAAGGGAAGAGATTGAGAATGTAATTAAGCTGGACTAGAGCCATCATATAACTCTTCATCCTTATTCAATGCCTTCATTTCTGTTGATTTTTCAATATATACCACATAAGGCCTTAGCTCATTTAACTTTGCTTCAATGTAATTGCTTTTTTCTGATTGCCTTATTCCTTCAGGAAAAAGAATCTCAACATTATATGTTTGTATTGATTTAATTTCTATATTTATCTTTAATCCCATTTCCTCAAGTTTTTGTCTTATGCAATCATCTTTTGCATATTCTGGCTTTATTTTTATATTATAAAGATTTTCAGTGACTTTTCCAATATCTTTTCCCTGCTTTTCTTCCATTTTACCAGATTATCCTCCAGGCTATTTTTCCTACTTTCTTGAACATATTATTATAACTATTATGTTTTCTTTTAAGGATTTCATTTATTTTTCCATTGTAACAGCTGCTTTCCATCATACTGTCTGCCCTTACAAGCCCGGCCCCGAAAACCCAGCTGTTGTCATACGGCTCACTTGATTCAAGCCTTTTAGCTGTTTTATACATTGTTTCCTCAGCAAGGTTTGGCTTTCCTGTCTTTGATATCATTAAGCCCAAAGCCCCTGAAACATGGGGTGTTGCCATTGATGTCCCGTCCCATACTCTGTATTCTCCTCCAGGGTAAGAGGAATAAATCCCAACACCAGGCGCAGAGATATCATTTGTTTCCCATATATTGCTAAAGTCAGCATGCTTATTATTTCTGTCAACAGCTGCAACTGCAATTACATAGTCGCCAAAAGCAGCAGGATAGCTTGCTCCATGTCCATCATTTCCTGCTGCTGCAACAAGCAGCAGGCCTTTTTGCGAGGCAATCCTGCACATCTCTTCAAGCGCCATTGAGGCGGTTGGGCCTCCAAGGCTCATGTTCGCAACATCTATATTGTTAAGCATGGCCCATTCTATTCCTGCTGCAACTGTTGCATCTGAGCCGCTTCCATCTGAATCAAGCACCTTCACTGCATACAAGGTTGCATCTGGTGCAACACCGCAGTTTTCTCCAGCTGATATTCCTGCAACATGAGTTCCATGGCCATTCTCATCCATTGGGTTTTCATCATCTTTTATAAAATCATACCCTTTTTTTCTTTTAAAGTTTGAGCTTAGCTCTGGATGGGTATAATCAACGCCAGTGTCAATTATTGCTATAGTTGCTCTCTTGCCTTTTGATGATTCATGTGCCTTATAAGCTCCTATGTTCTCAAGGTTCCACAGGTTTTCCTTTGGCCTGAAATAAGCCCTCGAATTCTTTTTTACAGGGATAATTGAGAACTTGTTTGACAAATCAATTGACCTCATTGCATTAAGGCTATATCTAAAGCTTCTTTCAAAGATTCTATTAACATCTTTCCTGTAGATTTTATTAGCTATCTGCTCTGCATCTTCGCCTAGACAGATAATGCTTATATAGGGTATAACTTTGAACTGATGGGTTATCTTGCCTATCTTTCCAATTTCTTTTGCCACCCTTTCCTTTATTTTCCAGTTGTTTTCTGTTTCTATTATAATCTCCAGGGGATTTTTGTCTCTTTTGCTTTGGAATATCCTGCTTAGAAGAACCTCCTTTCTTTGAACTCTTAAATCCCTTCTGTAATTGTTTAGATTCATAGGTTATTGTGAAGAATTATCTTTAATAACTTTTTAGTAATTTTTTTCGTGAGATTATCGCATTTAAGAAATAATTTTCTGTTAAATTGAAAAATATTCAACCAAAACCTTAATAAACTTCTTCCTATTGTTGTTGATTATGATTCCATGGACAAGAAAATACAGACCGGAAAATACAAATGAAATTAAGGGCCATGACAAGGCACTCTTAGAGCTAAAAAACTTTATTCTTAATTTTAAAAAGCAGAAGAAAAAGGCTTTAATTATATACGGCCAGTCAGGACTTGGAAAAACATGCTCTGTTTATGCTTTAGCCAGTGATTTAAATTATGAGGTTTTTGAGCTTAATGCATCTGACTTTAGGAACAAGGACATGATTGAGTCAAAGGTCGGCTCTGCAATAAGCCAGAAAAGCCTTTTCTCAAAAAATAAAATAATCCTTATTGATGAGATAGACGGACTTTCAGGAAAACAAGACCGCGGTGGAGTTTCAGCGCTTGCAAAGCTCGTTGAAAAAAGCAGCTTTCCTGTTGTTATGACTGCAACAAACCCTTACGAGCAAAAGCTTAACTCCTTAAGAAAAAAATCAGAATTGATTGAATTCAAGACTCTTAATTATCTTTCTGTTTTCTCTGTTTTAAAAAATATATGCACAAAAGAAAAAATAAAGTTCAATGATGAAGCATTGAAGTCATTGGCAAGGCATTCGGCAGGAGATTTAAGGTCTGCAATAAATGATCTGCAGGCATTGACTCATGAAAGGAAAGAGCTCAAAAACGAGGATTTGGAGGAGCTTTCTGACAGGAACAGGACAGAAAACATGCTAAATGCATTAATGAAGGTTTTTAAGACAACAGACATTAACATTGCAATAAATGCATTTGAGAATGTTGAGGAGGATATTGACAAGCAGTTTTTGTGGATTGACCAGAACCTGCCTATAGAATACCAGAAGCCAGAGGATTTGGCAAGGGCTTATGAATGCCTGTCAAAAGCAGATGTCTTCAAAGGCAGAATCAGAAGATGGCAGCACTGGAGATTTCTTGTTTACATAAATGCCCTGATTACAGCAGGAGTTGCAGCTGCAAAGGATGAAAAATACAAATGTTTTACCTCTTACAAGCCAACAACAAGAATCCTTAAGCTATGGCGCGCAAATATGAAATACCAGAAAAGAAAAGGCATAGCAGAGAAAATAGCTGAAAAAACACATAGCTCATCAAGAAGGGCATTGCAGGACACACTGCCTTACATCTCATTTATATTCAAAAACAGCAAAAAAGAATCTGAGAAACTTGCCAGTTTCCTTGGCTTAAACAAGGACGAGGCAGATTGGCTTAAAAAAACATGAATATTCATGTAGGTTAAATAGGCTTATTGCTTTTTCTTGCGAACAGGAAACTTAAACTTAAAATGAGGTATTTTGATATTCCCATTTTTGTTTCTCCTGAAGCTCATTATATTTGAAACCAAGGCGCTTGAAGGCCTTGTCGTGAGCGCTTTCATAAGCAGCTTTCTGCTTGATATCTCTTCAACAATCCTGACTTCCCTGAGCTTTCTGAGGAATATAAACGAGGCGGCATACCTCATAACAAAGCTTATTATGAAAACAAGGTAATATTTTGACCAGAATAGCGAATTGTATTTTACAATAAATCCGCCAAGTGTTGCACCAAGAAATATTGCAAATCCTGTAAGCACATTATAGTAAGCAACACAGGTTGCCCTTTTTTCCCTTTTTGTGGTGTCAAAAATAAAATTAAATGATGCTATCTCAAACCCTGCCCATGAAAACCCGGCAAAGATTTGTATAAGAATAAGATAGCTGACATTTATTGAAAAAATCCATAAAATAGGTATTGCAGGCATTAGAAATCCTGCGAGCACAAGGACTTTTTTTGTTCCGTACTTATCAGACAATTTTCCCCATACAGGCATCATAGCAAATTTTGTAATCATAGCCACAGCCGTTATTATTGTAAAGGCAGTATAACTAAGTTTTAGGTCATAAAGCATATAAGGAGTGAAAAAAGGGGCGGATAAGTAAATACCAAAGTTCATCATGCTAAGGTAAAAAACAAAAAGCCCGTAATTCCTGAACCTTGCCTGCCTTAAAAATTGCATAAAGCTGAAGTTTGCATTCGGCGCAAACTCATACTCAGGCTCATACTGCTTTATTAGATAAACAAAAGAAATCATTCTTGAGATTAATGCAAACAAAAATACCACGCAGAATCCTATATATTCCATAAAATTTCCTGTTGAAAACCTCTGGAGTATATATCCTGCTGCAAGCAGAGACAAAAAAGATGTGAGGTTTCCTATTTTATTCCTATTTCCAAAATAATCCCCCCTGTTTTCATCACCAACAAGGTCTCCCATCCAGCTGCTCCATGCAGGATTTCCCATGACCCCAAAAACCCAGTAAAGGCATACAAAAAGTATTAAGATTGGCACGCTGAAGCTGCCGAAGAAAAAAACAAGGGCAATTGGTATGTACATAAGGGCCTGAAGCAATGAGCTTGTGCATACCAATCTTTT
>Ga0172362_10001589_pt1 | contig 19478 bp, 19 predicted proteins | sample LakKivs1_kivu2a2_FD_114534 | JGI IMG/M metagenome (GOLD analysis project Ga0172362, IMG submission 114534) | Sediment microbial communities from Lake Kivu, Rwanda - Sediment s1_kivu2a2 | ecosystem: Environmental > Aquatic > Freshwater > Lake > Sediment | place: Rwanda: Western Province, Lake... | reverse complement strand
TTTTTTTATAAATAAACTCATATAAAAATTGAAAAAAATAAATAAAAAATAAATAACAAATAGAGTATAAAAATGTTAAGTTGTGAAAATTATAATATTAAAACATGGATAGAAAAATTCACTGATTATAAAGTTGATATTAGACAATTTAATTATGATAAATCTTGGAATAAAATATTAGAACAACCTTTAGAAAATAATTATAAAGAAATTAATAGATTTTTAAGTTATTGTCTTGAAACAACTAATGGTAAAATTAAAATATATCCATATCCTGATATTGTTTTTAATGCTTTTATTAAAACAAAATTTTCTGATTTAAAAGTCGTTATTTTAGGTCAAGATCCTTATCATAAAAATCAATTATTTAATGATAAAATAATTCCACAAGCAATGGGATTATCTTTCTCTGTTCCAATTGGTATTAATATTCCATCTTCTTTACAAAATATTTTTAAAAATTTACAAAAATTTAATCATATTAAACAATCTCCTCAACATGGAAATCTTGAAAAATGGACTGAACAAGGTGTATTATTATTAAATACATCTTTAACTGTTCAACATGGTTATCCAAATAGTCATTCTGATTATTGGAATGATTTTACTAATTCTGTTATTAAAAATATATCTGATTATACTAATAATATTGTATTCGTTTTATGGGGAAATCCTGCTTTATCTAAAATTAAATTTATTGATAATAATAAACATCTAATTTTAATTAGCTCTCATCCTTCTGGTCTATCTTATAATAAAAAATTAAAATCATATGATGCTTTCTGTGATTCTGATCATTTTTCTAATATTAATAAATATTTGTCATCTGTTAATAAAAATATTATTATATGGTAAAAATATATAAAGTTAAAAAAATAAAAATATAATTATGGAGAATAATTATTATACAAATATGTCTGTTTTATTGCTAAGTAGTGTATTATTTGGATTTGAAAATGTTTTATTTTTAGTTATTTTATATAATTTATTTCTTTTTAAAGATTCGCATTATAAAAATATATTTTACATGTCTTTATTTTTTATGTATAATTGGTTGTTTTATGGGTTTATGTATTCTTGTAATGTTGTTATTCTATCTGTATCCTACTATTTATTAAGTATGAAATCTTATGATACTAAAGATTGGGAAAAAGTAAATCAACAATTAGTATTTGTTTATAATTACTTTAAAAATAATAATACACAAGTAAATTATTATGAAGATATGTTCTATAATAATTATAATAAAGTATTTAATAGCGTTAATTATTATTTAACTACATATAATGTTAATAAATACTATAATTTATCAAACCAATATTTAAAATATGGAATTAATAATCTATTTGTTTATACTACACCATTATTTAATAAGTTTAATAATAAATGTGTTAATATAATGCATAGTATGGATAATTTTAATAGTAATAATAATTCTAATAAACTAAATGATGTATCTCATAATAATTTTAATATTGATGATCTATTTAAAAATATGCCTAAAGTCTCTAATGATGATTTAAATAAATTTAATAATATGTTATCATCTCTTGAAACTCTAATGTCTAATGAATTACAAAAAAAGAAACATAAATAAATATTTTTAATAATTTTATTAAAATTATTAAAAACAATTGAAAAACAAGATAAAATAATTTTAAATTATTTTATCTTATTTTACCATTTTTTAAATTATTTATTTATTTTTGTAAAAAAATAAATAAATAATTTAAAAAATTGAAAATAGTAAGTGTTCTACAGAACACTTACGATTTACTTCTTTTTAAATTATTTATTTATTTTTGTAAAAAAATAAATAAATAATTTAAAAAATTGAATCATATAAATATAGTATAAGAATATATGGGGAAAGAAGGAAATATGGAAAAGAGTGGTACTGATGTAGAGATATTAAAAGGACCATTTGGAGAGAAATATAATGATGAAGCCATATATAACAATATAGGAACAAAGAAAATAATAGATTTATATTTTAAACAAAAAAATATAATGTATAGTCATTTACATAATTCATTTGATAAATTTTTAGAGGAAGATATAAGAAATTTATTATTAAAAGGAAGTAATATATTTTTTGAGAAGATAACAAAGGATAAAGTATATAAATATAAATTTGAGTATGAAAATTTATCAATAAAACCACCAACAATAGATAATGAGGATGAATTAATGTATCCATCGTTTGCAAGATTAAGAAATTTGACATATGGTTCAAAATTAGTTGCAACAATAAGACAAATTCAAGAAATAACGGACATTGCTACAGGATCAATAACACGGAAAATAGTAGGACAGCCAGAATATGAATATCCAATAGCAAATATACCAATAATGTTAAGATCTAAATATTGTACATTAAATTTAAAGAAAAATTATAATTCAAGTGAATGTGAGTATGACCCAGGAGGTTATTTTGTAGTAAATGGTTCAGAAAAAGTAGTTATGTCATTAGAACGAATGATTGATAATAAACCATTAGTATTTATTAAAAAGGATTCATCAGTAACGACATATACAGTACAAGTTAATTCAAGATCATTTCAGAATAATGATATAGTACATGTAGTAGCAATTAAAATGAAGAAAGATAATACAATGATATTAAAAACACCAGAATTAAATGGAGATATACCAGTATTTATATTAATGAGAGCATTAGGAATAGAATCTGACAAAGATATTATAACTTATTGTGTATATGATTTAAATGATACTGATATGATTAATATAATAAGATTATCATTAGATGATAGTAAATTTGAAGGAGGAAAAATTAAAATAAGAACACGAGAAGATGCAATTAATTATTTAATAAATAAAATAAGAGTAGTTAAGAAATATAATGAAACTGATAAAGATATTAGATTAAAAGAGAAGAAAATGCATTTAAATAGTTTATTAAAAGATAGTTTTTTACCCAGCATAGAAGGAGAACATATGGATAAAGGATTTTATTTAGGATATATGATAAATAAATTATTAAATTGTTATTTAGGAAGAATACCAGTAGATGACAGAGATTCATTTTTAAATAAAAGAATAGATTTACCAGGAACATTATTATTTGAATTATTTAAACAGTATTATAAAAAGATGTTAAATGAATGTAATAAATTTTTCAAGAAAAGAAATAACGATGATGATAATCCTCAAAATATAATAAATCAGATAAAACCAAATATAATAGAACAAGGATTAAAAGCATCATTATTAACAGGAGCATGGGGTAAAAAGAAAGGTGTTGCACAAATGTTGCAAATATTAACATATCCACAAAAATTATCATCATTACGAAGAGTTAATTCTCCAACAGTAGATGCATCTACAAATAAATTAACAAGTCCAAGACATTTACATGCAAGTCAGGAAGGATTTTTATGTGTAAGTGGTGATACTGAAGTGATATTATATAATGGAACTACTAAACAAATAAAATATATTACTGAAGAAGATATGGTATTAACAGTTAATAAATATACATTAGGTAATGAGACATCTTATATTTATAATTATTTTAGTAAAATGTCAGATATTATGATAAAAATAGAAACAGTTAATAATGATATATTAAAATGTACAGTAGATCATCCAGTATTAAAAGTAAATTTTGATGCATATTTTTGTGATGACGATGATTATAATAATTGTCACATGATACCAGCAGGTAAATTAACAACATATGATTATGTAGTAATGACAAATAATAATAAAGACCATACACAAAGTTTTAAATTAGCAAATAATATGTATGGAGTAAGAATTAAATCAATAACTATAATAGAACCAGAAATGGTATATGATTTTACAACAGAATCTGAAAATCACACATTTATAGCAAATGGATTTGTAGTATCAAATTGCCATATTGAAACACCAGATGGTCATAAAGTAGGATTAGTAAAGAATTTATCATTAATTGGAAATATAACAATTATACCATCATCTCAACATTATATTTTAAGAGGTATTATTAAAAATAAAATTAAAAATATAAAAGATGTATCACCAGAAGAAATAATAGAATATACAAAAGTATTTTTAAATGGTGAATGGATAGGATTAACAAATAAACCAAAAGAATTATATAAAGAATTAAAACAAATGAAATATGATGGACAATTAACTAATTCAAGTATAGTTCATGAGATTAAATCAGAATCAGAACCAGATGAATTAAGAGTATTATGTGATAGTGGTAGATTATTTAGACCAGTATTAAGAGTAGAAGATAATAAGATATTATTAACAAAAGAAATAACTGATAGAATAACAAATGAAGAATTCAATAATCCAATTAAAATATCAACATGGAATGAATTTATGTTAAAGAATCCTGGTATAATAGAATATATTGATGTTGATGAATATTTTAATGCAATGATAGCAATGCAACCATCAAATGTAAAAGAAATGCATGAGAGAATTAAAAATTCAAAATTAATATTAGAAAAATATCCAATAGATAATAATTATAATATTATAAATAGATATGATGATAGTGTATATGTATATTATACACATTGTGAAATACATCCATCATTACATTTAGGAGTAATTGCAGCGAATATACCATTTGTAAATTTCAATCAAGGACCACGTAACATGTTCCAATATTCACAAGCACGACAGGCTATGGGTATATATATATCAAATTATAGAGATAGGTTAGATATAAGTTATATATTATTCCATTCCCAGAAACCATTAGTTAATACAATGTTTATGAAATATATAAATACAGATAAATTAGCATTTGGAGAAAATGCAGTAGTAGCAATAGCATGTTATACTGGATATAATCAAGATGATTCAGTTATAATAAATAAATCAGCAATAGATAGAGGATTCTTTAGATCTACTTCATTAAAGAAATATATGACAGAAATTAAAAAGAATCAATCAACATCACAAGATGATATTTTTGTTAAACCAGATCCATCAAAGGTAACTGGTATGAGACATGGTTCTTATGATAAATTAAATGAAAAAGGTTATGTTCCAGAAGAAACTGAAATAGTTAATGGTGATATAATAATTGGTAAAATATCACCAATACAACCAATCGGACAAACTAATAAAACATTTAAAGATAGTAGTGAAATATATAAATCACATGATGCAGGAGTTATTGATAAAGTTTATACAAATATATTAAATAATGAAGGTTATGAAATGATTAAAATGAGAGTAAGAAGTATGCGAATACCACATATAGGAGATAAATTCTGTTTATTAGATAATGCAGAAGTATTAACATCATATGGATGGAAAAATATTAAAGAAATAACTAAATGTGATAAAGTTGCTACATTACATGAAAATAAATATTTAAGATATGAACAACCAATTGATGTATATAATTTTGATTATAATGGAGATATGTATAAATTAAGATCCAAATTTATAGATTTTGATGTAACAATAGATCATGAACTATATGTAATGAAGAATAATAAGAATATTTTTGAAAGAATTCCAGCAATAGAAACATTTGGAAAATCGGTAAGATTTAAGAAAGATTGTATTAATGATATGATATCTAACGAATATAATACATTCTCATTTTTAGATATAACTATTGATAAATATTTACCAAATTATGTATATAATTATTCACAAAGTGAAGCAATTAAATTATTAGAATATATATTAACAAAATCATATAAGAAAAATATGATAATAACACCAAATAAAAAATATGCAGATGATGTAATGAAATTAACTATACATGCAGGTATTAGTAGTAGAATTATTACTAAAAAGAATAAATATATAATTAAAATAAATAAAAATAAAAATATACCATTAATAACTAAAAATAATTCATCTCAACAGTTATATAATTATAATGGTAAAGTATATTGTCTTGAAGTTCCATCTCATGTATTTATGATTAGAGTTAATGGAAAAAATTTCTGGATTGGAAATTGTTCTCGTCATGCCCAAAAAGGAACATGTGGAATAACATTACCACAAGCAGATATGCCATTTAGTAAGGAAGGTATAACACCAGATATAATAGTAAATCCAAATGCAATACCAAGTCGTATGACAATAGGACAATTAGTTGAATGTTTAGTAGGTAAAATAGGAGCAGTAGAAGGTCATGAAGTAGATGGAACACCATTTAAACAAATAGATATAGAAGGATTAAAAGATAGATTAGAATCATTAGGATATAATAGACATGGAACAGAATATTTATATAATGGAATGACAGGTAAAAAGATGAAAACAATGATATTTATAGGACCAACCTATTATCAAAGATTAAAACACATGGTAACAGATAAAATTCATGGAAGAAGTAGAGGACCACGAACATTATTAACTCGCCAACCTCCAGAAGGTCGTTCTCGTGAAGGTGGTTTAAGATTTGGTGAGATGGAACGAGATTCTATAATAGCCCATGGTATGGGTAGATTCTTAAAAGAGAGATTATTAGAAACAGCAGATGCATATTCAACTTATGTATGTAATGATTGTGGATTATTTGCTCAAAGAGTATTAAAGAAAGAGAATAAATCATATGAAACTCTAAATGATATTTATATTTGTCCAGGATGCAAGAATGTAAATAATATTGTTAAAGTAAGAATTCCTTATGCTTTCAAATTATTAATTCAAGAACTTATGTCAATGAGTATTGTTTCTCGTATTCGTATTAATGATAATTAATTTATTTTTTTAAAAATAAATTAAATAAATTCTACTATTTTCTTTTTTTTAATATAAAATATATAACATATAAAAAATCCAATAATAACTACAATTGAACATATAATTACTGTAAATAAGCCTAATAATATTTGATATAAAAATTCACTATTATCATAATTTGGTATTATTGGTTTAGGTAATGCTCTATCACATTGTTCTATTGTGCAATTAAAAAATGATGATGTGCAATATAAATATGTAGCATCATATTGATCTTCTAAACAATTATTATTTATTAAACATTGTCCATAATCTATAAAACAAAATTGACAAAATGTATAATATGTTCTATCCTCTTGACAATTAAATAAATATTGTCTAAAACAATCTCTTGTTATTTTATAACAAGGATTCTCTTGACTATTTACTCCAATAGTTATTATTAATAGAAGTAGTTGTATATTCATTTATTTTTCTAATTTATTTTCTATTTTATTTATTATTTGAATCAATTTTTTAGAAATAATTTATTTCTAAAAAATAGGAAATGATTTAAGATTAATACATTGATGTAAAATATTAGGTAAGAAATAATGATAAATTTTATTATAATCAGATTTTTTAATTTTATCATTTAATGAATCAATATCTATTTGTGTATATACTTGATTAACTAATTTGAAATTAAAATATTTCACTAAACAATAAATAGTAAATGATGAATGAGCAATACCAGTATAATTTATACCATATTTAACATAATCTTTATCTAAAAATCTTCTTAATGTATAGATATCCATTAATTTACTAATAACTAATACATGATAATTATTTACTTTTAATAATTCAGATTTAAGTTTATGTATTATATTAATTATATTATATATATTATGACCATAATTTATATTTCGTTCATCATCTAATATATTTTCAGATTTATTAAAATTTACTAATGTATATACATTTATTTTATTATAATCAATTGATATTTCATTAATATAATCAATAAATTGTTTAATATATTTTAAATATATTTCAAATCTTGGTATAAATTCTTCTTTTATGATATCATTGATTATTTTTTTAATATTATTATTTTTATACTTATTCATAATTTTATCTAAAATATATTCTCTAACTTCTACATTATATTCTTTATATTTGTATTTTTTAGATAATAATTTAGGATTAACTATTTTTTTATTTGTTGGATTTTTAAGAAAATTTAATAATAAATTCATATCATAATATATAAAATTTAATGAATCTTTGAATACATTAAAATCATTTGGATAAATAACTAATGAACTCCACATTGCTTCAATTAATGAATTTAAATTATTATATATATTATTTACTTCATTTTGTAATTCATTTCGTATATCAATATAATGAAATCTTACATTTTTAAATTCGTCTGATTGTGTTATCTCATTATCTTTAATTTTAATACTTTTTTGAAATAATTTTACTATTTCATTTATATAAATTGATTTACCTTTTATTAAATCATTAAGTTCATAAGTATATAATTCAACAAAAAAATCAATAACTTTGTCTTTATTAGCAATATTATCAAAAATATTTACTAAATAATCTTTAATATCTATTGCTCTTACATTATCACAATCATCTTGTTGATCTAATGGTAAATGCCAATCTCCAAATAATATTAATTTTTTTGTTATACCATTAATATTACCTTCTACATTATAAGCATTTATTGGTCCATTTATAAATATATCTTTGGACATATAATTAAATATTATATATTTTTTTAGTAAAAAAATATAATTTATTATATTTAGTTAATTAAAATAATGGATAAAAATGAACTTTTAAAATTATCTTTTACACAACTAAAATCTGAATTAAATAATTGTAATAATCCAGTTAGAGAATATTATATAAGAATATTAATGAAACAAAAATATCAAGCATATTTAAAACAAAAAAAATATAATAATGATGTTAAAAATCTTAATATTATTAATTCATTAGTTGATGATATTAATAAAAATAATAATAAAGATAATAAACAAATTAAAGAATATGATAATAAAAATATATTTGAAGAAGATTTTAAATCAGTAAATTTTAAAAATAAAGAAGTTAAATTTATTCCAAGAGATAATTTAAATAATAATTTAATGAATAGATTAACTAATGATATTTCAATCCAAGAATTCAGAGATATTAGATATAAACCTAAAGAAATTATTCATGCATATGAAGATTAATCTGTTTTTGATTTTTCATCTACATTCTCAGGTTCATCTGAATCTTCTGATTGTGTTGTATTATTCTCAGTATCTGTATTATCTGTTGTTGAAGGATTTTTATCATCTACATCATCATCTAAATCATCATCACTAAAATAATTATTAATTAAAAATACTCTATTACCTGTATAATAACTTAAATATCTTGATAGTTTAAGTGTTACAAATGAAATAAAAAATATCATCATAAACATTAAACATGTCTGTGTTCCTTTTGATAACTCACAGAAATAATAACCATTAAGAGACTCACACACTTCACTAACTGACATTTTTTTATATTACATTAGAACATATAGAGTTATTTATTTAAAAAATCAATATTTTTTAAATATATAACAAATGAATATAGAATCTTTAATAATAATATTTACATATTTACCATATTATGATTTATTAAATATAGCATTATCTAATAAATATTTTAATAATATAATAAATGATGATTATTTTTGGAAACAATATGTTATTAAAAATAATTTATTAAATATAATTACTAAATTTAAAAAAATATATTTCACTTATAAAAATTCATTTAAAATGTATATTATTTGTAAAAATTTAAATAAATATAATTTAAGTAAAAATTATACTGATATTATTTATTTAACTGATTTTAATATTTATTCATTTCAAAAAGTATATTATATTCCAAAATATATTAAAGAATTAAAATTAATTGAATCAATTGATATATATAATAATAATTTAATAAATATTGATAATATATTTGAATTAAATTTAAAAAAAATAATGTTAAGTTATAATCAAATAACTACTATACCAATTCAAATTAAAAATTTTAAAAATTTAAGATTTTTAACAATAAATAATAATCAAATTAAAAAAATACCAAATGAATTTTGTTTATTAGAAAATTTATCAATATTAAATTTATCACATAATAAAATTAAATATTTACCATCATCTTTTAAAAAACTTAATAAATTAGAAATATTATATATTAGTTTCAATTTATTATCAAAATTCCCTAAATCATTTAAATATTTAAATAATTTAATAAAATTAGATATTAGTTATAATAGAATTACTAAAATACCTAACATATCATCATTATCTAATCTTTCAAATTTAGATTTGAGAAATTCTAAAATTATTAAAATTAATAAACATATTAATGATTTACATAATCTAAGATATTTAATATTAAATATTAATATGAAACCATTTAATATATTAAATAATACTAATATTATCTATTATATTAACTAATACTCTATTTAACTAATCTATATGTATATGTATATCCCGCTGTCTCACTTGGTCTTGTTATTCTACATATATCACCTACTTTCATATTATAATATCTTGCTACTGGATCAGTTATTAACATTCTTGGCATATTCTTTTTTTTACAATTATATGTTTCATAAAATGTTTCCGCTTCTTGACTACCTAATACTTCGTGCTTTGGAACTAATATATGATCTATCAAATTTATCATTAATTCTTCCTCTAAAAATATCTCTATATTATTGAAATTATTTAATATATATTGTTGTGCTTTTTTATTTATTTCTTTTATTACTAATATCTTGTGTGTGTCCTTATATTGATTTAAAAACTCAATTACTCCAAATGTCTTATTTACAGCAGTTATCTTTATTGGAAATATCTTTATTGCTATCTTTGTTTTTGTATCTGTATCTAATATATATGTTGATTCATCTACTCTCTTATCATTTACTAATTTATTTATTATTGTTTCTATTTTACTTTTATCTATTATCATCCTCTCTGATAACATCTTAACTATGTTTGTTAATACTGTTATTCGTATCTCACCTTCATTCTTCTCTATTTGATTTAAATTTACAAAATCCATCTATCTTATTATATTTATTTTATTATATTTAAATATTTTTTGTTTTTCAATTTTTTAAATAAATAAAATTACAAAGTAATTTTATTTATTTAAAAAAGAGTAAAATATAAAACGATAGTTTTTTGTTTTTCAATTTTTTAAATAAATAAAATTACAAAGTAATTTTATTTATTTAAAAAAGAGTAAAATAAGAATTAAATAAGAGTAAAATAAATTAGAACTTATGATATAAAGGACTCCAAGTAGAATTTTCACTTTCAGTTAAATTATTTTTATATTTTTCTTTAAATTTATCAACAAATTTATTTATTTGTCTAGTTGAAATTTTAATATTATTTGTTTTTGATAATTTCTCTTGAATACTATCTACTAAATTGTCAATTGTTTGATTTTTATTCTTAAGATTTGTTAAAACATCATCAATAATTACTTCAGAATCACTATCAATATTAACATCTTCTAAAGATTCAGTTGTATTTTTTTCATCTTCAGAATCTTCAGAATTATATGATAAAATTGACGATTTATCTGTATCAGATAAATCATTTAAATTAATTTCATCAGTTTCATCATATTCATTTAAATAATAATTAATTTCATTCTTAATTAAGTCATTTTCTATTAATTGATTTTCTGATTCTCTTAATTTATTTATTACATATTTAAATAATAATGGATTACTATCAACATATACCTCTTTAACATTATTATTAACAATATGAATAAAATCAGTAGTTATATATCCTTTAATTGCTTTATATAATCTACTTTTATTAAATTTATTAAATCTACAATCAGAAATTATAAATTTGTTATTATCATTATAAATTATATAAAATTTATTATTTGAATTTTCTTTAGACATTAATATTTTTATATTATAAATATTTTTTGTTTTTTATACTTATATTATATGTATTATTTTATATTATTAATATATTTAATATTTTTTCATTTAAATTATGAAACTTTTGATATAATAACTCAAAATTTTGACATAAATTTATTATTAGATAATACATATATAATATCTTCTAAAAATGAAGCGAAGTTATCAATTTATAAAATACCAATTATAGATAAAGGAGATTATGGATTTAATATAATTATATTAGCAAGAAGAGGAAATAGTTTAATATTAAAATGTAAAGATTCATTTAATATTGGTCAATATTGTTCAGAAATTAATCGTATGAATAATTTTATAAATAAAAATTTAGATTTTGATGATATTCTATTTATTGTTGTTAATAGTACATATTCTCCATTTAGATTATTAATTCAAAATACAAAATTATCTCTTGATACTATTAAATTATTACGAAAAATTGGTATGAGAATGACAAATTTTACTGAAAATAGTAATTATATATTAATAACATCAATAAAAAAAGACATATATTTTGAATCAGTATCAGAAGATACAGTATATTTTCCAAATATAGATATAATAAGTAATGAGTGTAGATTAAAACCATTAAATATATATCCATTAAAAAAATATTTTTTTGCAAATCCATTACAAACAAATAATGAATCAATAAATAGATGTGCATTAGAAGCAGGTTTATATAATTCTGATAAATTTGCAATAACTGATAATAATGTATGTTTAATAATAAATGATGATCAATATAATTATATTGAAAATAATTCCAGAATGTCAGATCAATGTTATATGGGAACAGGTAGTTTTGTATCATTAAATTTATATAAATTTAATAAATTATTTAAAAATGATAATACTCATGGTATAACTATTTTTAATATGGAAAACTTTAAAGGAGTATTTACAATATTATATGAAGGAATATATTATAAAAAATTTGGAGGATTAAATGTTATTGATTCAATAAAATCTATAATAACACCAGTTAATTTTATTTGTCATATTATAAATAATGATAAACGAATATTCTCTTTTTTTGGTCCTTCTAATTATTCTAATCTACATTTTAATAATATTTATTGTATTCTTGTTCAAAAAATAAAAGGAAATAGTGTTTTATTTTGTGAAGATGATATTAATAAAGGTGTTTGTTATTCATTTGAACCTGGAAATTATAGACTACCATCATTTTTATTTTTAAATATTAAAACTATTTATATTAGTCCTCATACACGAAAAGTAAATATATATAAAGATTTAAATTATAATGCATTAGTTCAATCATTTGTTTATCCATTCCAATCACATAAATTACATATTAGATTTCCAAGAATAGTTCGTTCTATTGAAATTATTTAATAAAAAAAATTGATTATTATTCTATTTAAATATCTCAATATAAAAACATTTAATAAATAGTAGCATATGCTACATATAAAAAGAACACTTAACAAAAAACCAGAAAAAACATTTATGATTTATATTACAAACGACAAAAAAGGTAATAAAATATACATAAAAATTATGACAACTAAAAATGGTTATAAATATTTGTCAGTAGTAATAAATATAAATAATATCTTATATATATTGAAAGATAAAACACATTGGTATAATAACAAATATCAATGTTATATTGAACAACATAATTCATCAATGATTAGCATACATATATTTAAATTATCAGATATTAATTGTAAAGAAAGTATTGGTAAATATGTTGGAAATATCAAGAATGGTAAATTACATTTAACACATATTTTAACTGATTATTAAATTTTTAATAAGATTAAAAATTTAATAAGCATAAAGAAATTAAAATAATAATAAATATAATGAAATTAATAAATTCAATATTATTTTATTTATTTACAGGATATTTAAATTTCTTTTTAGCAATAAATATAATAAATCCAACATTAGGAACACCAATATTACCAGATATTGGATTTTATTTATTACCACATATATCTTATATTTATACTGATATTATTATATCAGTGATTTTTTTGTATTTTTATATAAAATGGTATTATTTAGATAAACAATTATTAGCAAGATTTTTTTATTTAAGTGGATTTATGTTATTTATTAGATTATTTACATTCTCAGTCACACTTATACCTCCATGTATTAATGATTGTGTTTCACGAAAACATGGAGAAAGTTTTATTTGGATTACTCATCAAATTGATTTAGGCTGTTCTGATCATATGTTTTCTGGTCATGCTGTTCATTTTACATTATTTATGCTAATGACATTATATAGTTCTAATAAATATTGGGAAAAAATATTTATGGGTATTATTTATTTACCATATTTATTATTAATTATTGCTTCTAAATTACATTATACTGTAGATGTATTAATTGGATCAATCTTAACTACTTTAATATATTATATAGATTCTGAGGGACTTTTTTTAGATAAAATTGAGAAAAAATATAATAATATATGGAATCATATTGACTATTTTTTATTATTAAATATGTAAAAATATAATTATATAAAAATTTTTATTTTATATAATTATATTATCATAAAATATGCTACTTTTAATTAAAAAATATAATAAAGAAATAGAAAAAAAAGATAATAATATAACAGAAGAAATAAATAATATAGAAAATAAACAATCAAAAGAAAAATATTTATTAGATGATGTGGTAAAAAGTTTTCATAATGAAGTAACAAGTATATTAGGAAATACTTTAATTCCTAATATACCTAAACAAGAAGTAGAACCACAACAACCAAAATTAATTAGTGAAGTAAAAGAAATTCAAAAAGAAACATATGAACATGTATTAAATAATATGATAATAAAATATAATGATCAAGAAAATATAATAACATTTTATGATAAAAATAATAATCAACTATGTAAATTAAAAATGACATATTTAGCAAAATATTTATGTCAATATGTTGATACAAATAATCAATTTATTAATTATATTAATGATGACTATAACATAACTACATTATTTATAGAAAAATATATATGTAAAGTACATTTAAATGATTTAAATATGACTGAAATAAAATTTTATAATAATACAAATTCAATATTAATGGGAGATCTAAATCTATTAATTAAATTAAGTAAATATATGATAGATTTCGAAAATGATAGATTAGTTAGAGAATTATTATTTGTTGAAAATAAATTAAAAAAGAATATAACGGAAATAATTAAATATTTTAATTATAATTTATTAAGTCATATATTAAAAATGATTTCAATTGCAAGTAATCAATTTAAAGAAACTAATTTATTATCTGCTAAAGATTTATTAGTTTATTCAATTGGTGCATTATATCAATTTATGAAGTATATGCAAGAAAAAATAAATTATTTAGAAGAAAATAATGAAGAAATTGAAAAATTATTAGCAACTAATACTAAATTAAAATCTTTATTAGATAAAAAAGTAGATTTATTATTAAAAGAAATTAAAAATGAAAATAATAGATTAATGAATAATTTAGAATTATATCAACAAGGTGGTGAATATGATGATGACGATGAATATGATGATGATGATGATGACGATGAATATGATGATGATGATGATGACGATGACGATGATGATGATGAGGATGATAGTGAATCTGAAATAAATAAAGTAGAATCAATAGAATAAAAAAAATATAAATATAAATTAATGGAAACATATAATAAAAATTTAAGCAAATTAAATAATGTTAATAATACAAATAAAGAATTAGAAATAGTATATAAGTCAATATTAACTAAAATTGAAAAAAGAGATTATAAAGTAAAACAAATTAAAGATTTAATTGAAGATACATTAAATTCATATGAAAATATAATTAAAAATTTAGATAAATAAATCATACATTATTTTTTTTATTATTTTTAAGTAATTCAAATCTTTTTAAATTAGTATCAGTATAATCGATAAACATATTATAAGGTCTTGCCCATAATTGTTGTTCATTGATATTTCTATAAACAACAATGGGATACATTTGTTCAGTATGCATCGCAACACCAATAACTTTATAAATACCACCTTTATAATGTTTATATACATTACCAGGTACAACTATTTCTTTACTATCTTTGAGTATTCTATTAAAATAAGTTTTCATGATATTATTTGAGTTATACATTTTTAGTTATTATTATTTTATTATTTTCTATTTTTTTATAAAATCAATTTTTTAAATAAGTAAAATAAAAATAATTATTTATTTATGTTTTTCAATTTTTTATTATTCTTAAATAATATAATAACATTTTATTAAATAATGATATCTAATATAAAAGAAGCGGATGTTACTGAGATATTACCAAATTTATGGTTAGGTAATTATAAATCTTCTATAAATAAAAACTTTTTAATTAAATATAATATTAAATGTATAATAAGAGTATTACCTGAAAAATTACCAGTATATAAAAATATAGAATATATAAATATTCCATTAAAAGATAAACATATATGTAATAAAAATATTAATGATATATTTAGAAAATGTAATAATATAATAGATAATTATCTAAAAAAAAATCAAGGAATATTAGTACATTGTAAAAGAGGTCATCAGCGTTCTGCAAGTGTAATTGCAAGTTATATTTTTAAAAAATATAATTTAAAAATTAATGATGTTATTCTTTATATTAAAGAAAGACGTCCTTTAGCATTTTCAAGAAAAACTTGTTTTTTAGAAAATTTATTACATTATTATAAATCATAATAATATTATTTAATATCATTATTATTTAGTTATCATCTGATTGTATATTTCTGTACACATTGAATTTATTTTTTCCATTTTTTCATCATATATATTTTCACTCAATTCATAAGTTTTTTTTAATATATTTGCTTCTTTTTCATTTATAACTACTTCTATTATCCATTCTAATGTTTCATTTATTAATTCTTTTAATTTTACTATTTTATCTTCATATAATGAAAAATCATTTGAATTTATACTACTTAATATTGTATAACATAATTCTTCTAATTGTTTTCTTTTATTTAATTTTATTGTTTCATTATATACTTTACTACAATTATTATTAACTTCTTCTATTTTATTCTTTAAATCATTAATTGATAATTTTTCTTTAATATGTATCCATAATAAAACATCATTTAAATATTCTTTAATATCATCATGATTATTGATATTATCTAATGATATTGTATTATAACATAAATTTAATAATTCATCTCGTAATTGTTTAAATTCTTTATATTCTTCTTCTGTTAAAACATTTATATTATCCTCAAATATATCTAAATTATCATTAGTATCATCTCTATCATCCTCAAATACTGATGTTGCTATTACATTACTATTATCTATTGTTTTTACCTTATTGTCTGTATTTGATATCTTATATATTAATGTACTATATGTATTTTTAATTTTATCTATCATATCACTTAATTCTTTCTTTTCTGTTTTTAAATAATCTAATTGTTTATACCAATTGATTATTTTATTTATTTCTTCTGTTATTTTCTCTTTATCAGAATCATTTAATTTTATTTCATTTGAATTTACATTATTTATTATTGTTTTTGTTAAATCATCTATTTCATAATATAATTGTTTCTTTTCAGACTCTAATATATCTTTTAATTCATATTCTTTTGCTTCTTTAATTAATTTATCTATTTCTTCTTTAGTTAATCTTCCTTTATTTCCTTTTATTATTATTGACTTTTTATTCTGATTTTTTATATCTTCTGCGGTTACATTAATTATTCCATTTATATCTACTGAAAAAGATATCTCTATCTCTGGTATTCCTCTATATGTTGATTCTATTCCTGTTAATTCAAATTCACCTACAAAAAAATTATCCCTTGTCATCGCTCTTTCTCCTTCATATATTTTAACTTTAACACTTGTATCAAAATCAGTATCAGTTGTATATTTCTTTTTTTTAGTAATTGGAATAACAGAATTTCTTGGGATAATTACATTCATTATACCTCCAATAGTTTCAACACCTAATGATAATGGTATTATATCTAATAATACTATATTCTCTGAAAATGGATCATCATTATTAGATATCATAAATCCTTGAATCGCAGCTCCTGTTGCTACTACTTCATCTGGATTTATTGATATATCTGGTTCTTTATTAAAATATAATTTTATATTATGTTGTATTAATGGCATTCTTGTTGCTCCACCTACTAATATTATATTATCTATGTCTGATTTATTCATATCCGCTGATTTTAATGCATCTTCTATTGGTTTTAAACATAATATAAATAAATCTTTACATAAACTCTCAAATTGAGTTTTAGTTATGTTTATATTTAAATTTTTATCATTGTAAAAATCCTTAACTGATATTGTTGCTCTATCTGATGTTGATAACACTTTCTTTGCAATTTCACTTGATTTTTTTAATTTTTGTAATGATAATAAACTTAAATTAGTTAATTCGGTTATATTATATTTCTTTTTAAACTCATTTAATGCATATGTAACTATTCTATTATCAAAATCTGCTCCTCCTAAATGTGTATTACCTGTTGATGCTAATACATGAAATAATCCTTCTGATATATTTAATAATGATACATCTAATGTTCCTCCTCCTAAATCATAAATTAATATATTCAAATCTTTATTTTTTAATACTGATATCTTTTCTAATCCATATGCTAATGCACTACTTGTTGGTTCATTAATTATTCTTACACATTCTAATCCTGCTATTGTTGATGCATCTTTTGTTGCTTGTCTTTGAGCATCATTAAAATATGCTGGAACTGTTATTACCGCTTTACTTATTTTCCTATTTAAATATTGTTCCGCCATATGTTTTAATTTTGTTAATACCATTGATGATATTTCTTCTGGTGTATATTTATTTGATATTAATATATTGTTATTTTCATCTTTGTCTATTTTATATGTTAAATAATTAATATCATTTTTTACTGTAATATCGTCATATTTTCTACCAATTAACCTTTTTACTTCATAAAATGTATTTTCTGGATTTATTTCTATTTGATTTTTTGCATCTATTCCTATATATCTTGAATAATTATTTATAGTTACTACACTTGGTATTGTTCTATTTCCATACTCATCTGGTATAATTTCTAAATTATTATTCCTCCATATTGCTATACAACTATTAGTTGTTCCTAAATCTATTCCTACTATTATTTCTGTTTCTATCTTCTCTTTTTTTATATCTCCCTCTTTTTTTTCAGTTGTTGATTTCTCATCAAAAAAATTATCTATTTCATCCTCTGAATTACTCATTAACTTATATTTAAAAAATATTATCTCTTTTAAAACTTATTATTATAAATTAATTATTTTATTATTTTATTATTTATGTACTCATTATTTCTTATTACTATATATGATATCGGAAATGTACTTGTTATTATTATCCCCCCAACTACTCCTTTTATTACTCTATTTATAATCTCTATCATATTTCTATTTCCATTATTGTGTGTAGTCTCTACAAATCCCATTACTCCTCCCATAGGTATAGTAATTGATAACCAACGGTTTATTATTGTCTTCATTTGTATTTACTCATTATTCTATCTACCTTCCAAATGTTTTAATTTTCAGTTTTTTAATAATTTATATTCATATAAATTATTAAAAAAAAGTAAATAAGAAGTATTATTTATTAAATATATACTTATTATTTTCAGTTTTTTAATAATTTATATTTCATATATTTATATGAAATATAAATTATTAAAAAAAAGTAAATAATAAGTATATATACTTGTTATT
>Ga0172362_10001588_pt1 | contig 19480 bp, 17 predicted proteins | sample LakKivs1_kivu2a2_FD_114534 | JGI IMG/M metagenome (GOLD analysis project Ga0172362, IMG submission 114534) | Sediment microbial communities from Lake Kivu, Rwanda - Sediment s1_kivu2a2 | ecosystem: Environmental > Aquatic > Freshwater > Lake > Sediment | place: Rwanda: Western Province, Lake... | reverse complement strand
GCCCCCTTTGGCGATGCAATGGCCGTGACCACGGTGGGTGGAGGTGAGGTAATCATTGTGGTGCAGGGCGGCACAGGCTCCGACCGCCACCGCCTCCTCGCCGATGTAGAGGTGTACACTGCCCCGCAGCTTAGCGGCGGAGAAGAGCTCCTCCACCCTTTCCTCGAAGCGACGAATGGTCACCATGGTGCGATACATCTCGATCAATTGATCATTGCTCAGCTTCATAGCTCCTCCGATCTCAACCAGTACAGGCTAAACTGCTTTCTTCTCCTCCCCTCACTCTGTGTTGTAGTAGATGTGCACCTTCCACTTTTCCGCTCCGTGCAGTGGCTTTCCCACGATATCCAGCACACCCCTGTTCCGCATATCGGCCAACACGGCGTCATGGATGCCTGTCCCTTCGTCTATCACGTGTCGGGTGAAATGGCCCTGGCCATCGTTTTCATAGACCATGATCCGTGGCGGCCTCTGGATATAGGCGTCTGTTTCATGGTCTGCCATCCCCACTTCGCCTATCATTATGTCAAGTCTTTCGTTACCGCAAATATCCCCCAACTGAAGTGAATGAGCGTCCAGCAAAAAGTCCTCTAGTACGTGCTCCTCCCACAGTTCCGTCATGTCATCTTGGGGCTTGAACCAGGCCACCTTGCCGCCCTGTGCCTTGCCATATACACAGGGGTCGCCTTCCGACAGTACGATTTCATTTCTCCCATCGTTGTCAATATCCCCTATGTAATAGCCCTTGATGTATCATCAGGTAAGCTCTCCCCCGTGAAACGTGAGGAGTATTGCGTGTTCTGTCACCGCTACGTATGCTGTTCCAAAAATTGATCCACCTGTACCGCTGTGGGCAGCGCGGGGATGACGCCCTGAGCGAGTGCGGTCAGGGCTCCCACCGCATTGGCGTAGCGTAAAACCTCGCGCATTCGCACTGACGTAAGCTGCTCGCGCCAGTTCGCGCTGAGGACAAGCTGGCAGGGCAGGCCGGCGACAAAGGCGTCACCGCACCCTGTAGAATCCACCGTCCGCACCTTAAAGGCCGGAACGTGTTCATCTCCCTCAGCAATCTGGAAGTAGCTGCCCTCGGGGCCCAGCGTGACGACGCACAGGTCGGGACCTTGCTCCAGCAAAGCCAATTCTACCTCATTCACTTTGAGTAGGTGGACATGGGGTATCATGGTCATGATTTGGTCACGAGCTTCGTCGGGCCCACTCCACAGGGTCGGCCGGTAGTTGACGTCGAAGGAGATCAAAGCACCGGCCTCACGAGCAATCTGCACTGCTTCCATCGTGGCGCTGCGGCTAGGCTCGTGTGTCAGGCTGAGGGAGCCGAAGTGCAGAGCGCGTGTTTCCTGCAGCAACCAATAGTCCAGCTCGTCAGGATAGAGGCGGGTATCGGCGCCCGGATTCCGATAGAAGACAAACTCCTGCGTGTTCTCATCCGGCATGGCGATGAAGGCCATGGTCGTGCGGGCCTCCCTGTCAAATCGCATTCCCCGAACGCCCACCCCCTCTTGTCTGAGGACATCCACCGTCTCCCACAGGTTGACCGTGCCCACGATCACGTCGTCGTCGAAGAGCTTCCAGTTGTCGTTCCAGTGGGTGTGGAAGAGCTTGTCGTAGCGGCAGCGGAGGGCGAATGAGACTTACCGAGGATCACCTCACGGGATTGTATGTACTGTAACTTATCATAGCATAACATTCCTACTCTGTCAATCCGTTGAGTGCCCTGGAGTCCCGAGTGCATGACAGAGCCTGTCCTGCTGGCCTGTAGCCAGCAGGCTGCACTGGCACAGGTAGCCAGGGGAAGGAGTCATCGGGTGACGGCATTGCTAGAGGAGATCCACAGTAGAAGATGGGACGAAGCCTGGGAACGTGCTCAAAGAGTGGCTTGACCAAACTCGCCCAGAAAACTGAAGTGCACCCGTCCCTATTCGGTGGTTGACAGCTTGGCTGAGGTGTGCTATACTTTGAGCATGCACAAGGGGCATGGCTAGGCCAGTCACAGGGAGGGAGGTGATCGCTAGGCGAAAACAAAGGCAGGACAGGCCTTGCACGGTCGGATCGTTTCCTCGAGCAAACCCATGAAAGGAGAAACTCTGATGAGACACAAGGTTTGGGCCCTTGCGGTGGCTGTGCTTATGGTGGTGACCCTGGTCTCGCCGGTTATGGCCAACCCCCCGTTCCCTGAAGGGGAAAAACCGCCGGTTACAGTGCAGCCACCAGAGGATGTAGGTCTGAGACCCTACGCTGAGCGGGTACGCCGCCCAGTCAAGCCCATTGACCAGCCCAACATCAAGGACTACCTGCGCAATCGCGAACGGCAACGGCTGTTAGAGGCCGGCCAGACGGCGGAGGCCAGCGCGCTGGAACTGACGGGCACCGACCGGGTGCTGGTAATTCTGGTCGAGTTCGCTGGCACCGACGTGTTTACCTGGACGCAGGACGTCTCCACCTGGGACCCCCTGGCCATCGCCGATCCGAACGAGGCGGTGTACGATGAGGAAGGCAATCTTATCATCGGGGATTGCTCCAAGATCATCACCCAGACCACGGTGTTCACTTACACCGGCCCGGCGCACAACGATATCCCGCGTCCAATCTCGCTGGAGGATCGGTCGGGCGACAGCATCTGGACCGAGGACTTCAGCCCGGAGTGGTTCGACAGCTTTATGTTCGGCGAGGGCGTGGTGTTCAGCTACACCATGCAGGACGGCACCCCGGTGCTAGAGGATTTCAGCGGCCAGTCGGTGGCAGAATACTACAGTGACCTGTCCACTGGGGTGTATACCATCACCGGTGATGTCATCGGGTGGCTGTCCCTCGACCACTCCACCTTTTGGTACGGGGCCGACACCTGCCCCGGCGCACGCTCCGGCGGGGGGAGCTGGAGCGGGGCCATCCCCGGCGCAGGCAACTCCAAGTCGCTGGTTACGGATGCGTTGGACGCGGTCAACGCTATCAGCGATACCATCCCCGGTTTCGACTGGGCCAACTATGACTTGGACGGCGATGGCATCATTGACCGCTTGTGGATCGTCCACTCCGGCTACGGCGAGGAGGACAATACCACGCTGCTCAACCGCACCGACTACGGAGAGGCCTCCCTGTGGTCACACTCCTCGTCTGTCACGCCGCCCTACTCGGTGACCGAGGAGATCGCTGCCGGCCCGTACATCATGATGCCGGAGAATGGGGGCATCGGCGTGTTCGCCCACGAGTACGGCCACAACCTGGGCGCCGACGACCTGTACGCCTACGACCTGGGCGAGACCTCGGCTGGCTTCTGGACGCTGATGGCCGACGACTGGACGGGCTACCCCATCGGCTTTGAGCCGCCGGCGCCAGACCCCTGGCACCTGGACAACTGGGGCTGGCTCGATCCCGTCGTCATCACCGACACCAGCCAGGTCTACGAGGTTATTCTGGGCCAGGCCAGCTACTTCCCCGGTGAAGAAGACATGTCCCGTGGGGTCAAGATCGTATTGCCCGATGGCGTGCTCGACTTAGCGGTGCCCGTCTGGCAAGGTGATTACTACTGGTGGGGCGGCAAGAAAGACCTGGCCAACGCCATGATGACCACCAAAGACCCCATTGCCCTCACCGGGGCAACGACGTATACCCTGTCCTTCGACCTGGTCTACGACATTGAGGATGAGTGGGACTTCCTGTGGATCCAGGCTTCGGAAGACGGCACCACGTGGGATACCCTGACCAACGAGAACACCCAGTGTGAACATGATCCAGACTGGATCGGCGGGCTGTACGGGTTCCCCGACGACCTGTGCGGGGCTGGTCTGGGTGGTTTCTACGGCTACAATGCCAACTGGCCCGATCCTGAAGTGCAGGAGTTCGACCTGAGCGAGTACGCCGGCCGGAGCATCTACCTGCGCTTCTGGTTTATGACCGACTGGGGCACCACCTACACCGGCGCCTTCGTGGACAACGTGAAGGTCACGACGGATACCACCGTCCTCTTCTTCGACGACGCCGAAAGCGGTGACGCCAAGTGGGACTACCAGGATCCCTGGCAGCGCAGTGATGGCACCATGTCATTCACCCACAACTACTACCTGCAGTGGCGCAATGTGGGTGAGGATGGCGGCTACGACAGTGCGCTGGGTGACCCGCGCTGGCGTTTCGGCCCGGCCAACACGGGGCTGCTGGTGTGGTACAACGACAACTTCTACACCGACAATGAGATCTACTACTATCTCGAAGACGAGTACAGCTTCGGTCCCAAGGGCCGCATGCTGGTGGTGGACTCGCACCCCGAGCCCTATCGGGACCCCAGTGTGGAGCCGAGCTGGCTGGGCCTGGAGCACACCAACATCACCAGCCGGGCGCTGATGCGCGATGCGCCCTTCAGCCTCCTCGATACGGTGGACTTCACCATGAAAGAGCCATATGTTGTCACCACCACCCAGCTCGCCGGTCGGCCAGCCGTGGGCGGATTCCACGATGCCCTGGGCTACTATCCGGGCGTAGCCAGCGAGGGCGATGGTAGATACTGGAACACGGTGGACTGGGATGCCAGCGTGGCCGTGCCCGCTAAGGACAGCTATAGCGTGGCCGGCGGCCCGGACTATCCTGGCTACCATATCCAGTATGTGTTGCCGCCCAACTACTGGGGCTTCTGGTACGGAGGCATGGGTGGCACGGGCAACCCCCGCGACGACAACGCCCAGTACGGCTGGCACGCCGAGATCCTAGAGCAGACGGCGATGACCGCTACAGTCAAGATCTGGAACTCCGCCGTGCACAAGAGGCTGGGGCCTGCGCCGGCCGACGTCGCTGCGCCGGGCATCTATACCTTCACCTACGAAGTGGCACTGCACAACGGCGGTGGTCTGGATCCAGTCTACGGCACGGTCACCATGACACTGCCCAGTGAGCTGAACCTGGTGGACACCTCGCCGGTGGGCGCATCCGTCGTGGCGGACCAGGTGGTCTGGGCCGATGTGGAGCTGGCTGTGAGCCACTGGATCACCTTCACGGCAGTCACCACCCTCGAGGTGAAGCTGACCGATCCGGTCACGTCATGGACGGCCAGCGTGGATGTGTTCGATGGCAGCACCTGGCCGCCAGAGCACGACGAGTGGAAGACGCAAGCTTCCAGGTTCAAGCTCTACATGCCCGTGATCATGAAGAGCGGGTAATCTGCCAGGGCGGAATTCCCTGATGGGATAAGAAGAAAGCCGCCGGGACTATCCCCGGCGGCTTTCTCTGTATAGCCCGCAAAGGGCGAAGGCATGGGCAAACCGCAGCACTTATCCTGGTTCATCGGCCTGGCGCTGATCGTGGTTGTAAGGCAAGATGGCATCTTGCCCTTGCCCTATGAGCACTCACCCTGCGCCGGCGGTTACGCGCCAGGCATGGTGCTGGTCAGCTTCCACGATGCCATCTCAACCGCTGAGCGGCAAGCTGAACTCGACATCATCGCCACAATCCCTGCCATTGACGTTGTGGCCCTGCGCGTGCCCGCCGGCCAGGAATGCGCCGCACTGGAAACGCTGCGCCGCGACCCCCGTGTGGCCTTTGCCGAACTCGATTACGCTGTCCACTCTACAGAACCCCGGTTTCGGGGAGAAACCGGGGTTCTCACCCCCAACGACCCCGGCTGGGCCTTGCAGTGGGGTCCGGCCCAAATTGAAGCGCCCACCGCGTGGAGCATCGTCACTGGCACCTCAGACCTCGTGATTGCCGTGCTGGACTCGGGCCTTCAACGGGATCACGAAGACCTGGCCGGCAATGTGTGGACCAACCCTGGCGAGACACCCGACAATGGGATAGATGACGAGGGCAACGGCAAAGTGGACGACGTCTGGGGCTGGCACTTCTATCACGCCTGGGCCTGGGATGGGCAGGAGTACACCTACCTGCCGAGGGAGGACAACCGCGTCGTGGATGACAATGGCCACGGCACCCACGTAGCCGGGATCGCGGGGGCGGAGATCAACAACGGCTTGGGGATCGCCGGCATGGCGGGGGGCAGCCGGCTGATGACGGTCAAGGTCCTAGACCAATATGGCACCGGCTGGTACTCCGACATCGCCCAGGGCATCGTCTACGCGGTGGACAACGGAGCGCAGATTATCAACCTCAGCGCAGGGGGGGAGTCGCCATCGCAGACGCTGCAGGAGGCGGTGGACTACGCCCACGCCCACGGGGTGCTGGTCGTGGCTGCCACGGGCAACGATGGCGGAGCGGTCCTGTATCCGGCCGCCTGCGAGCACGTGCTGGCCGTGGCGGCGACGGATCAGAGCGACGCCTGGGCCGATTTCTCCAACCACGGCCCGCAGGTGGACGTGGCAGCGCCGGGAGTGGACATTTACAGCACCTGGCCGTGGAGGGGAGGGTACTTCACCAAATCGGGCACCTCCATGGCCGCACCCCACGTCGCCGGCCTGGCGGCACTGATCTGGAGCGCTCACCCGGTGCTGGCGGTGGGGCAGGTGGCCGGGATCATCACCGCCACCGCAGCGGATGTGAATGGCGACACCTTCCCTCAATGGGACGAGTACCTGGGCTGGGGGCGGATCGTGGCCGGGCAGGCGCTGTCGGCGACGATACGAAGAGGGAACCTGCATCTCGCCGCCTCCCGCCCCCAGTTGCTGGTGGGGGAGGCCGCCGCCATCACCGCCACAGCCTCCCTCACGGCCGGCACTTGGGTCACCTTCACGGCCAGCGGAGGGGTCGTCTCCCCCGAGGTGACCGCCCTGGCCGATGGCTTGGCAACGACCACCCTGACCGCTGGCCCGGCGGCCGGGGTGGCTGTGGTGACCGGGACGACGGGGACGCTGACCGGCGCTCTGTTTCTGCGCCTTCTGCCGAGGCCGGTGGTCTCTGCCACCTTGACCCCGGCCTCGTGGGAGGTGGCGCCGGGCTGCTCGGTGGCCGTGACGCTGACGGCCGCCGATGGTTTCGGCAATCCGCCCTTGGATGGCACTCCCATCAACTGGGCAGCCAGCGGGGGAATGGTAGCTCCGGCCAGCTCTCCCTTCGACGAGGGGATGGGCCGGGCGACTTTCACCGCCAGCCCCATCTCCGGATCGGCAGCAATCACGGCCAGCCTGGAAGGGGGTTGGGTCTCAGCGATCGTCATTGAGGTATCCCCCTCCTATTGGCACGGCTATCTACCCTTGATCTTGCACAGTTGCCCGAATAAAGCCGTCGGGCTGAAAGCGCGAAGCGCCCTGGAAGGGCGCTCAACCAAGGTGCTTCAGGCAATCTTTCAAAATGTCTGGGGCGATGCCAGATGGGGCAGGTTACCGGCGTGGTATCCGTCTATCGCAGTAGAGGATCAAACCTCCCAGCGCGATGTAGTGGTGGATGTTGCCCTTGCCATTCACCATCCGAATCTGACTCCCGCAGGAAGCGATTTGTTGGATGCGCAAGATCATCGCCCAACTCCGCCGACGGGGAGATAAGCTGTGTTTATCCACAGGTCAGGCAAAGTCGTTCGGGCTGAGCTCGCGGTGTTACATGCAGTTTGCTGATTTCTCAGCCTCGTGATACAATGGCGATACCTGACTTTCAGGCAGGTCCTGACTCTACCATAGCTGAGTGACGAACGCTCCATCCAGAGCTTCACTGACTTGCAAGGAGTGGAGATCAGTGTGACCAAACCCAAAGTGCTTGTCCTCCGCGCGCCGGGCACTAACTGCGATGAGGAGACCGCCCTCGCCTGGGAATTAGCCGGGGGTGCGCCGGAGCGGGTGCACATCAATCAGTTCACCCGCGGCGAGCATCGGCTGGAGGAGTTCCAGGTCCTCACGATTCCTGGAGGGTTCTCCTTCGCTGACTCCCTGGGGGCAGGGAAGCTGCTGGCCAATGAGCTCAGCTACCGGCTGCGCGAGCCGTTGCACCGCTTTGTGGAAATGGATGGGCTGATCCTGGGCATCTGCAATGGCTTCCAGGCGCTGTGCAAAGCGGGGCTGCTTCGGCAGGCGACCCTGTTCTTCAACGATTCGGGCCGCTTTGAGTGCCGCTGGGTGACGCTCAAGCCAGTCAATCACGGCACCTGCCTGTGGACTCAGGGTATTGATCACCCCATCGAGCTGCCGGTGGCTCATGGCGAGGGAAAGTTCCTACCCGCCAGTGAGGAGGCATTGCGCCAGTTCTGGGCCAAGGACCAGGTGGTCTTCCAATATGCGGCTCCTGACAGATCCCAGCCTGGCTACCCCTTCGACCCCAATGGCTCGGTAGACCACATCGCCGGACTCTGCAATGAGAAGGGCACTGTCTTCGGACTAATGCCTCACCCGGAACGATATGTCCTCCCCTGGCAACATCCCCGATTTAGGCGGGAGAGGCGAAGGGAGGGAGATGGACTGGCCATCTTCAGGAATGCTATCCAGGCGTTGATTTAGCCAGCACTTACCAACATATCGAAAGGAGAAAGACATGCAACGGACGGTCGAATACTTCCCAGAGAGGGGAAGGGTCAACATGGAGAGGACTTTGCAACTGGCTTGCCAACGGGCGGAAGAGGAAGGTATCAGGCAGATCGTGCTGGCCAGCACACGGGGTTACACCGCGAGCAAGGCGCTGGAGATGTGCTTTGGCCTGGATCTGATCGCTGTGGGCATCGAGCGGCCCAGCTTTCCGACAGAGCAGGCTGAGCGCTTCCAACGGACGGGGAAACTGATCTTCGCCCGGGAAATTGACTACACCTATCCGCCAGACATGCAGACCGCCTTCCGCCGCTTCGGCCAGGGCACTAAGGTGGCCGTGGAAGTGGTGGTCTGCGCAGTGCAGGCTGGGCTGGTGGAGGAGGGTGAGCGGGTGATCGCTATTGGGGGGTCCGGCGGTGGAGCGGATACCGCTTTGGTCGTGGATGCCTCCTGGGACTTCCCCGGCGTCCATATCTCCGAGATCATCTGCAAGCCTGCTTAGCCGATTTAGCTATAAGTGTCGACGTTACCGTCAGCATAAACGGTAACCTCGACACCAAGTTGATTACTTGGCTCACTGTAGGGGGATTCGATGACTGACTTGCGCGCCTTTGAGGGGCTCAACCACTTCGGGGGCCCTCAGTACAGGCTCTACTGAGGGGACATACACCGCTCCTCGTCGGTCAGTGGCGGCGTAACGCCCATGAATGAGCACTTCCGCGTGGCCCGCCACGAGTTGGGCCTACAGGTCTTCGCCATCTGCGACAACGCGGTGCTGACCCGCGACCCGACGAAGGGGCGCGCCTTTTTCGGAGAGCTCAGGGGCCCCAAGTCTGTTACCAACGGCACCACGCCGCTCAACCTGGAGGACATCCACCGTGTCCACACCATTGAGCCTGAGGAATGGGATGAGCTAAAGGCACTGGTCGAGGCCTACGACGAGCCGGGCGCCTTTGTGCCACTGCTGGCCTATGAGCGGTGCTCGGCGCGCTATGGCGACCACAATGTCTACTACAAGGCTAAGGATGGTGATCTCTGCCTGCCACCGACGCTGCCCCAGCTCCATGCCGAGCTGGGTGACGCTGAGTGTCTGGTCCTGCCTCACCACATGGGCTACGCCCGCGGTCGGCGGGGCAAAGACTGGAACTTTCACTTCCCACGCCGCGAGCGGTTGGCCGAGATATACTCCCTCCACGGCTCCTCCGAGATGCCGAGGGACAACCCGCTGCCGCTGAGCAACATCGGTATGGGCGGCAACGTGCCGGGCAGCTCATTGCAGGAGGCCTGGGCGCGCGGCTACAAGCTGGGCGTGCTAGCCTCCAGCGATTGTCACGGCCAGGCTCAGGAGCTCATTCTAGTGGGCCTATGGGCCACGGAGCTCACCCGCGAGGGCATCTGGGAGGCGCTCTGGCAGCGACGGACCTTCGGCACCACAGGCGCACAGCGGATCGAGCTGGCCTTCAGTGCCGATGGCTTCCCCATGGGCAGTCTGTACAGCACTGACACCGCCTCTGTCCTCGAGGCGACGGTCAAGGGCACAGGCCCCCTGAAGTGTGTGGAGATCATCAAGAACAACGAGGTACTGTACACCCTACAGGGCGAGGGCCGCGCGGAGCTCAGTCTGCGTTACCGGGATACCTCGCCGCCTGACCGGCCCGACAATTGGGTCTACCTGCGCGTGACTCAGGCTGATGGCAACATGGCCTGGTCCAGCCCTATCTGGATCTCCATCCTGCCTGAGCACGAAGCGGTGCATGGCTATCTCTACTGGGAGCCAGAGGGCGTTCTGCTTTTCGATGTACTGCCTGTCCCGAGCTCAGACGAGGGACGCGAGGGCTCGGACCTCGCACTGCGAGCGCTCAATGACAACCTGGAGCGGCACTTGGTGCGGGATGTATCTTTTGAGGTTCTGGGCAATGCGCGCCAGACAGTCCGAGGGCCAGCGGTACTCCGCCCCGGCGAGCACGCGGAGGCCCACTTCACCGCCACCGGCGAGGCACTGTATCGGGTGCATTACATCGACGCCGATGACAACCGCCGCACAATCCAGCGGACGTTGATCACCGGCCCGCTTTTGGAGAGGCACTGAAAATGCGCTACGCCGATTTCGTGGACTACTCGACGCTGGATCCCTTCAAACGACGTATCATTGAGGCCCTGGAGCCGACGTGGGGCAACGTTGCCAGACTGGGCATCCGTCTTGTGCCGGAGAGTTTGGGTCAGCCGGCCGTGCTTCTGGATTTCGTGGACCATGACTTCATGCTGGCCTTCAAGGGCGACTGCGTGGGCACCAAGGGGTACATCGCGGATGCCATGATCGAGGCCGGCTGGAGGGGGGACGCTGGTTCACTGTACGCCGGTCTGGGCGTAGATCTCGTGGCCGCGAACAGTAACGACGTCATCTGCATGGGCGCGACACCGCTGGCCTTGAGCGACGAGATCGGCTCCGGCCGCTCGGAGTGGTTCGCCGACGAGGCGCGGGTGGCAGAGTTGCTCCAAGGGTTGCAGCGGGGATGCGATGAGGCAGGGATCACCATCCCCTGCGGTGAGACGCCGACGCTGCCCGACATCATCAATCCGGAGACGGCCTACATCACCGGCTCGATGATCGGGATCGTTCGGCCCAAGGAGCGTGCCTGTTGGGGGCAGGGGTTGCAGGCCGGCGATGTGATCTTCGGCCTGGCCAGCTTCGGCTTCCACGCCAATGGGCTGACCCTGGCCCGCCGCATCGCCGAGCGATTGCCCCAGGGGTATCTCACCCCCTTTGGCGACTGGACGCTGGGACAGGAGTTGCTCATCCCCACGCGGATCTACGTCCAACCGGTGGTGGAGATGTTCGAGGCCGGGGTGGAGCTGCACTATCTGTCCAATATCACCGGCTCCGCCTGGCGGAAGGTGATGCGTTGCCGCCGTCCCTTCACCTACGTGATCGAAAGCCTGCCCGATCCGCCGCTCCTCTTCCGCTTCCTGCAGGAGCGGGGTGAGATCAGCGACTACGAAGCCTATCAGACCTGGAACATGGGCCTGGGATTCTGTCTGTTCGCACCGGAGGGGGAAGCAGAGGCCATTGAGGGGATTTGTACTGGATATGAGATTCCTGTGATGCGGCTGGGGTACGTAGAGGAGGGGGAGAAGCAGGTGGTGATTTGTCCGCTGCAGATCGCCTATTCACCTCTGTGATGAGTTTCAAGTTGAAGGTTACAAGTTGCAAGTTCTTCCCCCAGCTTGCAACTTTCAACTTGCAACTTGTAACCCTTGATGGCTCTCGCTACGGGGTAGGGGCCAGCCGCCACGAGTTCCTTTTCGTGTGCATCGAGCACAGCCCCGAAGCCTTCCAATGTCCGTGACCCAAGGAGCCGCAGGTCCCCTTCCCGTGCGAAGACCACTTCATCAACTGTCTCGAAATCCTGGCAACATAAGATGGCATATCCCACATGCCGGGTAATCAACTGGCCATTGGCCATGATGAAGGGTACATCCTTTTTCCTGACCGTGATCGCAGCATCCTTGAGATCCTGCTCGGGGATCCAGGTATACTCAGAGCCAGTGTCTACAAGGAGGTCCGAGACTGTGACTGTATTCCCTGAGCCAGTGATACTCTGAACGGAACAATCTACGTAGAACACACCTATCTGCTCTTCCTCCTACCCTTACCTATTTCAGCCTGATTTCGTCAACGTTAATTACTTGCCCTATGAGGGATTGTGAGCCATCTTCCACGCCAGGACCACGCACCGCGATGCCATCATGCCATGGCCTGCGCGGCAGGGTCGGCGGGCGCGTGTTTGCAGCCGTGCACGGACGGTCAATGCCTACACCTCTACCAGACCATGCTTCTTGCTGGCCGCAAGTTCGGTCAGCCGTATCACTAACCGTAATGCTTCGTTGACTGCTTCTGCGCTCGGAAATGCCTGTGCAACATCGGGCTCTAACAGCACTAAATTGGTGCCAGCCCGATACCGCTGCGCGTACTTGCCGCGGACACCGCTCTTGAGCAGTTCCCGTAAGTCATACTCCGGGCGAAGGTCGTCATTCATCTCGTTCGTAGGTATGTTTTTCATAGACTTCTCGCTCAGCGCGTGTCAATTCGCGCGCACTAATGATACGAAATCTTGTTGCCACGCTCGGCGTGGGCCACCATCAAGAGTCGGCCGCGAGCGGACATCCCGATAGTAATGTAGCGGTCTTCATCTTCAGGATCATAAATAGTAACGCTGAGGTCGTTACTGAATACAGTCGCTGCTTCAGTGTGGGTGAGGCGTGTGTTAGCTGTTCGTGCATTCGTTTTTGTATGTTCTGCGATTACTGCACACCTGACGGCTGGGTTTCGATGAGAAAAATCCTCTTCTCAAATCCACCTCGTTCCATCAGTTTTTGCTTTCGTATCTCTTCAAGTTGAGATTCGCTGACGCCTTCGGACTTCGCTATTGCGAATGTGACTTCCAGAATATCTGCTAGTTCCTTGGCCCGACCTGATTCGGAAAACTCCGCGACTTCTTCTTGAAGTTTCTTCCTCAACTCCGTTTTGTATGAATCTATGACCAGTATTTTGGTAACAGGCATTTCGCCGCGACTGACGATAACATCAGGGATGCCATCCCTAACCAGTTTGTTGTATTTCATGCTTTTCCTATATTCGGAAGATGTAGTCTGTGTCGCCAGTCTCCTGCCACCAGTTCACGCGTTCATCATTTGATGCTGCGCACGCTCACATCGGCTAAAAGGGCATGACGGCTAACGCTAGAGCCTTGCGCCGCCCGCTGTCCGTGTTCGGCAGCGGGGACAACGAGCCGGTTCACGAAACTGCTTTGCAAGGCGGCGGGTGGTCGCAAGGCAGGTGTTTGGCGGCGTTCTATTACTCCAAGTTCTTCACCGTTGCTGATGGCCCACTCTGCGATTTCTATTGGTGATTTGTCAGAGCAACTTCAGCAACTTGTCATATTCACTGTGCGAGCCAATCCAAAACCAAACGATGGTATCTTCGTCTTTTTTCATGACTCCCAAAGCCCGCCAACCAATTCCGGTGCGGATTGAGTAGATGTTCTTGTTTCCTTTTACTGGCTTGAAATCGAGACTGGGGTGATGTGGATTGGCTTTCCACAATTTGTAATTCTTGCGTGCGGTACGTCTCACCCTTTCTGGAAGACTGCGAAACCGTTCGATGAAATCAGGGGCAAGTTCGGATTTCACAATTCGTCAAATCCTATTTTCTTTGTTTTGCCTGCCGCTGACTCTTGGAGCGCCTTTTCGGCTAGTCGGTCAAGCTTGCTTTGTGGCTTGGCAAGCGTTTTTTGCCATTTGAGTTCACTCTCAAGATCCTCCAGTAGTTGTGCGGCAATTTCATCTTGCAATTCCTGTGGTAGTGTTTCGATTCTCTTTATCGCTTTCGAGAGGAGAGTGGTCATCTCAGATTCCTCCTTCCGTAATCAAGCCATAGCCCGCGTGTATTTATGTGTTCGAGAATTTTCAAACGGAATGTCCGCCAAAGGTAGCACTACAAAATAGCGTGGAGTTGGTCAAACTTGCCTCCAGAGCGGAACTGGTGTAATAATTGGCTGCTTGTAACGAAACCACCGTTTCCCTGGAGGTGTCTTGAGCATGACGCTGAAGTTTATGGAGCAAACCCCGCTGAAACCTGAGTTGATGACCTGCCCCCATTGCGGTGAAGAGAAACGAATTGGAGTTCACTCTCATCAAGAACGGCGCTACATCTGCCATCGGTGTGGCCGTACGTTTTCAGAAACGAAGGGGAGGGTCTTTTTCGGCCTGCACTATCCCATCTGGGTCGTAGTTTTGATGTTGACCTTACTGGCCTATGGCTGTCCGGTGGCAGCGATTGTGGCCGCGTTTTTCATTGATGAGCGTACCGTTCTGGCCTGGTTGCACAAGGCTGGTCAGCACGGCAAGGTGGTGCAAGACCAGGTTGTCTGCAACGGTCAGGTCGAACTGGGCCAAGTGCAAGCCGACGAACTCTGGGTCAAGGTTCAGGGCGGCAAAGTCTGGATAGCCACGGCCATGAGCGTCTTCTCGCGTCTTTTCCTCTGGGGAGAAGTCCCCCCCAAACGAGATAAGAGCTTGATTAAGCGCCTCATGGGGAAGGTGCGCGAGGCGGCTTCGTCCGTCACACAAGCCGTGCTGATCGCCGTAGATGGGTTTGCGGCTTACCCTAAGGCCGCCCTCCAGACCTTTTACACCAAACTCTACACCGGTCGGCCGGGTCGCCCTCGACACCTCCCCTGGCCGGACCTGCACATCGTGCCAGTGCTCAAGCACTACAGCGGGCGGAAGCTGAAGAGCATCTCCCGACGTTTGGTCTACGGCTCCTTGGCCCGGCGCACCCGGGGGCTGGCCCGAACCGCTCAACGCCTGGAAGATGACCTGTTTTGGTGTGGAGTGGTGTACAATTTCTGTGCTATCCACACCAGTTTAGGATCAACCCCGGCCGTGGCTGCCGGATTGATTGACCACGTGTGGTCGGTTAAGGAGCTTTTGCGCCTCAGATTGCCCAACCAACCACTCCACGCCATTGTGTAATGCTACCAGATATACGCAGTGTTGCGTATATCACTCACCTGGAGCGCGATGTGCGCATTGCGGATAACGCGCCTGGTTTGAAGTTCCCTGATGCTTCATTTGGCATTATACACACTCCATGATAGAATGTCAAAGAAGCGAGGAGGATAGATGCTGACCATGGACCAGATCCGCGGGGCAATCCCGCACGTGTTGACCGAGACCCATCTGCCCGGCCTGGGACAGCGAAGCCAGGGCAAGGTGCGCGATTTCTACCGAGTGAATGGGAAGCGGGTGCTCATCACCACCGACCGGCTCTCGGCCTTCGACCGCGTGGTGGGGCATATCCCCTTTAAGGGCCAGGTGCTCAACCAACTGGCCGCCTTCTGGTTCGAGCGCACCCGCGACATCCTGCCCAACCACCTGATCACAGTGCCCGACCCCAACGTCTCCGTGGTGCAGGAGTGCCAGACCCTGCCGGTGGAGATCGTCGTCCGGGGCTACATCTCCGGCTCCACCTCCACCTCGCTGTGGACCCGATACGCCGCCGGGGAGCGCACCATCTACGGCCTGAGCTTCCCCGATGGCCTGCGCAAGAATGAGCAGCTACCCGAGCCTGTGATCACCCACACCACCCGTGGTACCGGCCCCGGCGGCCACGATGAGCGCATCACCCGCCAGGAGATCGTCGTCCGCGGCCTGGTGCCCGAATCCCTCTGCGCCGAGATCGAAGAAAAGGCGCTGGCCCTCTTTGACCGGGGCACCGAGATATGTGCTGCCGCAGGGATCATCTTGGTGGACACCAAGTACGAGTTCGGCCTGCTGGATGGCCAGCTCACCCTCATTGACGAGATCCACACCCCCGATTCCAGCCGCTTCTGGCTGGCCGGTTCCTATCAGGAGCGGTTCGAAGCTGGCCAAGAGCCGGAGAACTTCGACAAGGAGTTCGTGCGGCTGTGGTTCCGCCAGCAGGGTTACTCAGGCGATGGCCCCTCGCCTCAGATGTCCGAGGAGATCATGGTCCAGGCCTCGCAGCGCTACCAGGCGATCTACGAACGGATCACGGGGCGCGATTTTGAACCCGGCGCCTTCCCCATCGAGGAGCGCATCGAAACCAATCTCCGGAGGGAGGGATGGATCCGCTAGTCGTTGTGGTCATGGGCTCTAAAAGCGATCTGCCCCACGCGGAGAAGGTCCGTGCTGCTCTGAAGGAGTTCGGCCTGACCTGCGAGTTGCGCGTCGCCTCGGCCCACAAGAGCGCCCGCCATCTGCTCCGGCTCCTGGCTGAGTATGAGGCTCCAGAGCGTCCCCTGGTCTACATCGCTGTGGCCGGCCGGTCCAATGCCTTGGGCGGGCTGATGGATACCAACACCGTCCGGCCGGTCATCAACTGCCCGCCCTACAGCGATAGATTCGGCGGAGTGGATATCTTCTCCTCGCTAAGGATGCCGGGCGGTGTGGCCTGCCTCACGGTGCTTGAGCCTCAGGCAGCGGCCCTGGCCGCCGCGAAAATCCTGGCCCTGCACGATCCAGCACTGGCCCAGCGAGTGCGCAGTTATCAGAAAAGTCTAGAAACCACTATTGTCCAACAGGACGAGGAGGTGAGAAGTGACCCCTGGGCTCCTCCTCTACAGATACCAACCGACTGAAGCCTGTGGCATCTTCGGCATCGTTGCCTCAGAAGAGGATGTGGCCCGTATCACCTACTTTGGCCTCTACAGCCTACAACATCGGGGGCAGGAGAGCGCCGGCATCGCCGTAGCCAACGAGCAGGGCCTGATCTGTCACAAGCGAATGGGGCTCGTCTCCCAGGTCTTCACCGAGGGGGACTTGGAGAGGCTGGCCGGTTATGCAGCCGTCGGCCATAACCGCTACGCCACCTCCGGTTCCTCGCACCTCTGCAATGCCCAGCCCATCCTCCTCGAAACCGATCTCGGCCCCTTTGCCCTGTCCCACAATGGCAACCTGGCCAATACTGTGACCCTCCAGGGCCAGCTTCGCCGATGGGGATGCGCCCTCAACGGCGACTCTGACAGCGAGGTGATTGCCCGATTGATCGCCGAAGCCCCCGGTGAAACGTGGGAGGCCAAAATTGAGCGGGGCCTCTCTCAGGTTCTTGGCTCCTACAGCTTGGTCATCCTCACGCCAGAGAAGATGTGCGGCATCCGCGATCCCCTGGGCGTGCGCCCTCTAGTGTTGGGTAGATTCAACCACGGCTATGTCCTAGCCTCCGAGTCCTGCGCCCTGGACACCATTGGCGCTACAATGATCCGTGAGCTGGCCCCCGGCGAGGGAATATCCATTGCGCCCTCGGGGGTGACCACCTTCCTGCGGCCCAGTGGACACTCCGCCTTTTGCATCTTCGAGTACATCTATTTCGCCCGGCCCGATAGCGTCCTCAATGGCCGGCTGGTCTACGAGGCGCGGATGGAGATGGGGCGTCGTCTGGCGCGCGATCATCCTGTGGATGTGGATTTCGTCATTGGCGTGCCCGATTCTGCCACCGCCGCAGCCATCGGCTATGCCGAGGAAGCACGCCTACCCTTCTTCGAAGGGCTGATCAAGAGCCGCTACATCGGCCGGACCTTCATCCAGCCGGAACAGAAGCTACGACAACTGGGGGTCAAGCTCAAGTTCAACGCTCTGCCCCAACTGCTGAGGGGCAAGCGCATCGTCGTGGTGGATGACTCCATCGTGCGGGGCAACACCACCCGTGAGATCGTGCACCTGTTGCGTGAGGCGGGCGCTAGTGAGGTCCATCTGCGCATCACCAGCCCCCCTCTGCGTTATCCCTGCTTTCTGGGGGTGGATATCGCAACCTACCAGGAGCTCATTGCCCATCGGCTGACTATCGCCCAAATCTGCCGCCACCTGGGCGCTGACTCGCTGGGCTACCTCAGCCTGGAGGGACTGAGAGCATCTATTGAGCCGGTGAGCTGCGGCTTTTGTACCGGCTGTCTGACCGGCGAGTATCCAATAGGAGAAGAGTTGAGCCATGTTCCACTTCACCATCTGGACCAGCGGTGACCGTGACGCACTGGAGCTGATCCAGCGCATTCACAGCGCGGTGCGGGAAGGTGAGATTCCCCAAGCGGGTATCCGCGCCGTGGTGTGCAACCGCATCCGGGGAGAGGACCCCGAGGCGGACGAGTTCTTAGACTGGTGCGATGGGCAGGGGCTGCCGGTGATCAGCGTCTCCTCCCGGCGACTCAGGCGCGCCTGTCCCCCCCTATCCCCCCGCATGCGGGGGGAGCGAGGGGGGTGGCGGGAGGAGTTGGGGCGACGCTTCAGGGAACTGCTGAGCCCCTATCCCGCCGCCCTGCACCTGCTGGTGGGATACATGCTCTGGGTGGACGACGTCACGGCCGCCGAGCTGCCCCTGCTCAACCTGCACCCCGCGCTGCCCGGCGGCCCGGTCGGCACCTGGCAGGAGGTGATCCGAGCCATCCAGCCCCAGAGGGCAGGGGAGCACGGGGCAACGATGCAATGGATCCGTCCGGGCCGGGAGAACCGGGACCGGGGCGCTCCGGTGGCCTTCTTTCGTTTCCCCGTGACGCCGGAGATGAGTTTCGATCAGATCCGAGCGGCCGGCTTCCAACGCGAGCCGATCCTGCTCATCGAGACCCTCAAGGCACTGGCCCGAGGGCATATCCACTTGGGCGAGGGGCCGGCGCTGGATCTGACGAAGGCAGTAGGGGCAGGTCTTGCACCTGCCCAAAGAGCGAAAGACTTGGGAGAAATCCGCAGCCATAGTCCGTTGATCGCCTTTTTCGATCTGGAGGGGCCCCTTTCGCCGCAGGACAACGCCTACGAGGTGATGGGGCTCATCCCTAGAGGGCATGAACTGTTCGCCGTCATCAGCCGCTACGATGACCTGCTAGCCCTGGCCGAGAAACCCGGCTACGAGCCCGGCGACACCCTGGCCCTGATCCTGCCCTTCTTGGCCGCGCACCAGTTGACCGCCGAGGATGTCCGAAGGGTCTCACAGCGGGCGCGACTGGTGGAGGGGGCACGCGAACTGGTGGCTCAGTTGCAGAGGGAGGGCTGGGGCGTCTATATCATCTCCACCTCCTATGCCCCCCATGCCCATTGCATCGCCGACGAGCTCGGCGTGTCCTGCGATCATGTGGCCTGTACTCCCTTTCCCGCTGAGGGATACCAGGCCCGGCTAGATGAAGCAGCCCAAGATCTGATCCACCGGATGGAAGGCCAGATGCTGGCGCTGTCCCCAGAGGACGACCAGGCCATTCAATCGCTGCTGGACCGCTTCTACTGGGAGGAGCTGCCTGCTACTGGCTGGGGCGACCCTCTGGCGGCAATGCAGGTGATGGGCGGTCGGAGAAAGGCGGAGGCCGCTCAGAGGTTCGCCTCGGAGTGCGGCGTCTCCCTGAGCAACGTGGTAGCCGTGGGCGACAGCATCACCGACGCGGCCCTGCTCCAGGCTGTGGAGGAGGAGGGAGGGCTGGCCCTGGCTTTCAACGCCAATATCTACGCCCTCCCCCACGCCACGGCGGCGGTAGCCTCGACCACGCTGCGGGACCTGGCCCCCCTGCTTCAGGCTTGGAAGG
>Ga0172362_10001587_pt1 | contig 19482 bp, 22 predicted proteins | sample LakKivs1_kivu2a2_FD_114534 | JGI IMG/M metagenome (GOLD analysis project Ga0172362, IMG submission 114534) | Sediment microbial communities from Lake Kivu, Rwanda - Sediment s1_kivu2a2 | ecosystem: Environmental > Aquatic > Freshwater > Lake > Sediment | place: Rwanda: Western Province, Lake... | reverse complement strand
ATCTTCCAACAAAAAAGATTAAGACACTATCAATTCAGGTCCATGATAACGTACGGGCAGGAGTCGATACGATTGCAGAAATCAATGATTAAATTACTTACGGTAGCAGATCTCTTGACACTACTCAATGCCCTCTGTGGTTTTATCGCGCTTCTCATGATTTTTACTACTGAGCTTCGCTTCGCTGCTGCCTTGATCTTTCTCGGACTGATTATCGATGGTCTCGATGGGATTGTCGCACGACGAACAAGAACAGGGCCTCTCGGTGAATATCTTGAGTCCATAGCTGATATGATGACCCTCTCCGTTGCCCCGCTCATGCTCTTTTATGCAACCTATGCGTCTCATATGGAATTTGAGGTATGGATGAACCTGCTCGTCGGTGGAGTTCTCGTATTCTCCTTGCTGTGTAGTCTCATCCGTCTCTCCTCATTTTCTACGATGAAAGAAAAAAGCTATTTCACTGGTCTTCCGACCTCTGCGAGTGCGATTTTTCTCGTGCTGCTCTCTTTTTTAAGTTTGAACATCCTCCCTATTTTACCTTTTATTGTTCTGGTTTCACTCGCAATGATTTCCCCTATACGTTTTCCCAAAACAGGGCTCAAAATGGATATGGTTACGACGATATTTATCGTGATTGTCGTGCTTGTAAATGGTATTTATAGTAACATCGTACCATGGTTGTTTCTCACCGCGCTTCTCTGTTATATCATCGGCGGACCATTGTATCTTTACCTATCGAAAAAAAAACCTAGCAATTTATGAGAATGATTGATACTCGTACGATTCAACGATGCCCTGATGAATGACGATGACACGTCCGCCGCTTCTCTCTTTTTTTAAGGTAGCGGTATCAGTTTGCACAAACAATGGCCACGCAAAGGGATCATCAGGAACCGTTCCCTCTGAGGTATACACATGGTTCTCATGCGTATGCCCACACAGTACTAAGGAGACATTATTTTCTTGGCAGTAACTGATAAATTCTGCTCGATGGAAGGCGATGCATTCGTCATTCCCACTTGGAAGACTGTTCGGCACTTTGCCAAGACCTTTATCATTGATTTCGTTGACGGCAGGATGATGCATGATAATGATATGATTCAACGTTGTATTGCCCCACTGATGTTCTAATAAATCCATTTGTAAATCAGTAAGTCCACTACTCTCAGGGCAGTTCTCCCATCGGCTGTAATCGTATCCTGAGTTAAGCATGATAAAATTCACTGACCCATAGTCGAACACATAATCACTCAGCGGATTGAGATAACGATGATACGAAGACAGATCCATGTAAGGAGCGTAGAATAACTTCAGTCCATGCTCGTAGCGATCATGGTTCCCTGGTAGAGTATAAACAGGTACGGTGCAGGTCACTAGGACATCGACGAAATCAGGATAGGTTGCTGCATGAAATCGGCTATTGTACCAATCAACCAAGTCTCCAGAAATAACAATGAAATCAGGTTGCAGATCTTCAGTAATCACTCGTATTTTTTTCAACAGCTCTTTTTTTTCATTTCCCGGGACATACGATTTTCCTATGTGGGGATCGGTCAGCTGAACAAAGGTGAACTCTGATGGATCATCATCGATGATTTGTACTGCATGCGGCCAGCGGTAGGTCGTTGCATTGGTGGTAATTGATACATTGTAAAAACCAACAGGAATCGTGTTTATACTATAGCAAGCAACAAGTTCATCCTGAACAGAAGTTTCGCTTGCAGCAATCCAATGGACCCTACAACTATTTTGTTGGTCGATAGAATAGGTGTCAACTCCATTAACCCGTTCTACATTTATTTCTTTAATAAGGAGTGGATGTTGCTGGGCTGCTCGATCTTCTGCGATTCCAATGATGAGCTGTTCAGAAGTATTTTTTCGCAGAATTGCTGGACAACCAAGAGAGGGATAGATGATGGTTGGTGTTTCATAATGAACACTTATATTTTTTCTTCGTGCAGGAAAAATTCCTGTCTCAAAGGAAAGCGAATGATTGCCGACAAAACAAGGATCCCATCGCACTTTTTTCGTATACGTTGATGCCCTCCCAATGGTCACCGAGAGATGAGTAACAAGTGATTCTCCTTTCATCCAGGTGATACCACCAGGGACAGCGATGATGCCTTCATACGTATCAGTGACCGTGATGGTTTCGTTAAAACGAGATTCCCCTGGATTCCCCTTTAGAGTGATGGTAAGATCAATTGGTGTTCCTAAGTGTGGATACGGTGGTGAGACCGTGACATTGATAATTTCACCAGGTGCATAATCATCCAACGAAGCTGACGTCGTGGAGTTTTCATTCAACAAAACACCAGTGCTACTCGACACGAGAGAAATTGCAAGGAACAGTAGTCCAATGCGACACCAGAAGCCTTGTTTCTTCATATCACCATCATATCTATTATTTTATTATTGTATTTATAATATTTATGGTCTGAGGATGTTGGTATCAATCTATTACTAGTTTTGGTTCTCTCTATGCTAAAAGTATAAATACGGTTTTTCTTTACCATGTACCATCTACCAAGTACATGGGGGTTATTTATGAATACAGTGCTACCACCTGAACCCGTCTCATTAAAAAAGCAATTAAAAGAACAAACCAGCATGCATACCTGGGATATTGACTCACTCTCCTTATGGTTTGGGAATCGTTTACCAAGCTACCTGTGGAACAACCATGAATGGTCACGGTCCATGAAAGCAGAAGGATACACCTGGCAAAGCTTCCTCAAACTGCTGTCCTTGCATAAAAAAGAGATGATTAGGTGGGGACGCGACGCCATGTCCTGGAAAGAATTTCTTGGGAAACTCACCGACACCATGAAAGACCCGGTGTTTAAAGCAATCCTTATTCCTTAAGAAGGTGGATGAACCATGACTGACGAAGAGATTGACGGCTGTCCTATTGTCCTCACTGCATCGCGCGCAGAAGCAAATGAATATGATAATAATCCGTTCTCTGCATTCATCTGCACCTTCCCTCAAAAACTCTCAGGCATCGCCCTCAAAGAGCATTTAGAGAATCTGGCAAACAACCCTGATGGTACCGCGCAGCGAACGATTTACGGTCTCAGAAAAGTAGAATCACTTCTGATTGACGCGTTTGGTGAAAAGAACATCGTTGTCTCCCATTACGATAACCTGCATAAGTTCATCGGGAAAAAAACAAAAATCGTCGGAATTTCCTCGATGGACCCGATGGGACTAGCGTACGTCTCAACAACCTATAACTCGCTCATTGGTTTTGGGGGAGAAGCACTCAACGCTGCAGAATTCAAAAAAATGGTCACCCATCCCTCTATTCTCAAATACAAACCAAAACTAGTGGTCGGTGGTGCAGGTTCCTGGCAGATCAGCGAAGCAGGCATGCAGAAAGAACTCGGTATCGACGTCCTTTTCCAGGGCGAAGGCGAAGAAGATCTGGTCCCCTTATTTCAGAAAATACTGAAAAATGAAAAAGTTCCTGCCAGTTTCGATGCAAAAAAACCAAACCGATCAAAAACCCCACTCATCAAACATGCAGCTTGCTATGGAATGGTGGAAATAACACGTGGATGCGGGCGAGGCTGCCAGTTCTGCAGTCCGACCAATCGAACAAAGTACTCCTTCCCTCTCGACTACATCATGAAAGAAGTCGAAGTCAATCTCAAGGGAGGGGCAAGCGCGATTTTCACAGTCACTGAAGATATTTTCCTGTACAAATCAAAACCAGGCTTCATCCCGAACAGAGAAGCAATTGTCAATCTGTACAAAACCATAGCAGCACATCCTGGGGTGGAATACATCCTTCTTTCCCATGCCTCCCTTGCACCTGTGATCTATGATAGGAAACTCCTCGAAGAGTTATCACCCATATTACTAGAAAAAACTCGATGGACGCCAAAAAGGAATCCGTCGTACCCGAAACCCTTTGTCTCTATCGAGGTCGGTATCGAAACCGGAAGCGTCCGCCTCATGAAGAAATACATGAAAGGAAAAGCGTTGCCTTACAGTGTCGATCATTGGCCTGAGCTCGTGGTCCAGGGTGTCGGGATTATGAATGATTACGACTGGTGGCCACTGTGCACTATTATGACAGGTCAACCTGATGAGACAGAGGCAGACGTACGGGCAACCCTTGATCTTATTGATGATTTACGGTATCATAACGCGAAGATGTTTTACACACCGGTACTGTTCATCCCGCTCAAAGAAGCGGTTTTAGGTACCCATCGACGCACGAACCTCAAGAATCTCACAGAGTTACAATGGGAAGTGATCGCTCGCAGCTGGAAGAATAACATTGATTTCTGGGCGCCAGAGAGAAAATGGATACTCAACCCGATGTTCTTTTTCACACACTGGCTGTACGCACGCTGGAGACATGGGAAGAAAGCGACCGTCCCGATGATGCATCTTGCTGGATTTCCCATCGGACAAAAAGTCGGAAAAGCATGTAGTCCAGAGTATTGCCAACAGGTCCTCGCTTCTGGCGGTGCTGCTGATGAGCAAGGTGTTGCTGAGCCTGCGTTAACTACCGAGGAAGGCCTTATACGCTAAGTACGAGGCATACAGGTCTGCTTTGCTCGTGACTTCATACGGCGAATGCATGGAAAGGACTGGTGCACCAAGGTCAATGACTTCCATGCCAAGCCTGGAGAAATATTTTGCCACGGTCCCACCACCACCAAGGTCGACCTTGCCGAGCTCCCCGGTTTGCCAGGGGATTTTTGCTTTATCAAGTAAGGTCCGTATTTCAGCAACGTACTCTGCCGAGGCATCGTTCGCAGAGTACTTCCCTCCATGACCCGTGAATTTTGACATGACAATACCGTGACCGAGGGATGCAGCGTTTTTCGTCTCAAAAGCCTCAGTGTAGTTCGGGGTGATCGCTGCGTTCACATCAGCAGAAAGCACCTTCGATTTGAGCATCACGCTGTCTACGTCTGCTGACGGATCCAGGTTTTTAATCAGGGATCGGAGGAAGGTTGTTGCTTGTGCAGAGGCGTTTCCTTCGCTACCGATTTCTTCTTTGTCGACAAAGAATGCAACCGCGGTATGTGATGGGTTTTTCACCTCAAGGATTGCTTGGAGTGCTGCGTACGCGCAGATCCGATCATCCTGACCATACCCGCCGATGAGTGAGCGGTCAAAACCTATATCCCGAGCTTTAAATGCTGGTACTGCTTCTAGCTCCGCTGAGATAAAATCATCCTCTTTCATGTTATAATCCTTAAATAATTTTTCAAGGATTGCTGTTTTAATTTTATCTTTATACGCACCCTTGATCGGCATGCTGCCGACCACGATATCGAGAATTTCTCCTTTGAAGACATCATCGATTTTCTTTCCCTCTTGTAATTCATGGGAGAGATGCGGGAGCAGGTCTGGGACTGAGAACACAGGGTCTTTTTCGTCTTCCCCTAAGCTGAACGTGACTTTCTTTCCGTCTTTCTTCACCACCACACCATGGAAGGCAAGAGGAATGACCACCCAGTGGAATTTCTTTATCCCACCATAGTAATGGGTTTCAAACAACGCAAGGTTACTTTCTGAGTCTTGATACAACGGAATTTGTTTCAAATCAAGACGCGGAGAATCAATATGAGAAATGACGATACGCAGTCCCTCACGAATCGGTTGTTTCCCAGGTACGACAATCACCGCCTCTTTTTCTTTGTTCACCACGATTTTTTTCTTCTGGCGTGTCGCCTGGGTGTGTATGAAATGAACCGCTTCTCGCTCTGTTTTCACCTCATTTAAGAATTGTTTATACTTTTCAGCAAACTCGAACGATTGTTTTACCTGCTCTTTTGAAAACAGATCCCATGCAGATTTTTTCTTATACGAATATTTACTCTCTGTCTCGCTCATCGTGATTCCTCGCTGAAAAAGTCATCTCATCAAGACATAAAAAGATAACCTACCACAGAAAAGAGAAAAAAAAGAAGAAAAAAGATGGTCTGTTTGTTTATCGGCGTATTATATAGATAATAATGACAACACCAACAGCGACGATGACAAGAATGATACCAATCACTAATAACATGTTGGTGCCTGTGCTGCCTCCGTTACCATTAGGCGTTTCTGCATTCACCACAATGGATCCACCGAATATCTCTTGAGATCCGGTGTTATCAGTAACAGTGAGATTAAATGAATATGTACCTTCTTGTTCATAGATATGGGTCGGATTTTGAAGTCCTGATGTTTGTCCGTCACCAAAATCCCACAGATATATGTAAGGAGGTTGGCCATTTATCGCAGAACCGTTGAATTGAAGTTCTGATCCGACCGTACCAAGGTATGCATCACCTGTCGTTGTTCCTAGATCGGCTATTTCAGCATACACCTCGAGCGGTGGATTTGGTGCATAGTCAATATACGATGTTATAAATTCTTCCCAATTGTCTGGTGGATTGTTTATGTCTATTTGCATTCTAATATATGACGCCTCAACCGACACTTCCTCAATGAGTTCCTCATCGGTGAGTAGGTCAAAATTAATGGTGAGGGTGTTATCCCTGACCTGAAAATCTGAAGAGGTGAGATTCACAGGAATATCGGAATAATAGGAATAGAGTAGCTGGCACTCTTGATTAACATAAAGTATAGTGTAGGATTCATTGTCAGTTATCAATGAAAAACTATACCCAACTGCATCGATATTCAACTGTTCCGGCATATCATCCCCCCAATTAAAATCACTCAACTTTCCCCTATCTTCAATATTTCCATTGACTATCAATGTTAGGGTTACCTGTGTATTATCTCTTGTGTACCTGACTTGGGTAATGTCCACACTATCGATTTCTACATAAGGGCTTGTACTGACAATTTCTGTTGTTACTAAATCAACAACATCTCCAGTTATATCGTTGATCTCTTCATTGTCGCTTACTGCAGCAACACTCAGAGCTGTTCCAAGAAAAAGGCTGCTGAGAAGAAGGACTAGCATGAATGTATTCCTCTGTTTCATATTTTTTTCTCCTTTGTTAAATTACGAAGGATTATTTACTTATCCTATTTAAAAATATTGCATGATTTAGAAAGGGGGATATGAACTATTCTCTCTCTACTTTTTTGTTTATTTTAATTTCTTTTTTAATTCAGACATCGTGGTAATGAGGTCGTCGAGGGTGGACTCAAGGGTTCCGAGTGTGTCATGGACTTTGTCGGTGACCACCGCTCCTTGTGACGAGGGTTTGATGACTCCATCGTGCTCAAGGGTTCGTAGCGAGTATCGTACTACATGTTGGGGTTGGCCGGTCACTTGGGACAGCCTGATGATTCCTATCGGCCCATGGTCTTTGACGGTTTTGAGGATATCGATGTGTCGAGTGAGGAGGTCTAGTTCTTTTTCTGCGACACTAGTAATGGTCGTGCGATCTTTTCCTTTATGTTCCAAAATACTCACCTCCGGGAGAATTGTTAACAAGTAGAATGCATTCCTCCTATATAATACTTGCTACCTGCTAGCATTCAACGTTGCTCGAACAGAAAAAAAAAGAAAGAAACGAAGAGGAGAAAGTGCCCCTTTATTCTTCAGTGTCTTTAGACGGGGATGACTGCCATGGTTGGGTCTGCGAAAAGCGAGAGCTCCTCCACGGTCTTATAATCGGCATCCCAGAGTTCCCAGATGAACTCGCTGACATAATCGTTGACAGAGGTTGTCCATGCATCCCCGATGATTTTCTCGGTTACCATATTTTCAAAGGTGTGAACCTCCATCCAGCCAAACAGACGGTCGCACTCGGAGCTACCGACCATTCCATATCCGATACCAGAAGCACCGAAGGCAGCAATGCCTCCACCGATTTGTTTTTTAATGAAGGAGTACCCAAGGCAGGTATCTGATTCTGAAAATTTGTTCGTGGAACAGGCGTTGATGAAGATGACCGGGAGTTTGTAGAAATTAAACAACCAGTAAACTTCAACATAGGTGAACCCTGCCCATTTTGACCCTGTTGGTAACCATACGTTCTCATTCTGCGGTGGATGGGTCGCCCAGCTGATTGGGCTACCATGGCCGTTGAAATCAACAAAATCAACGCCCTTGTATATCCCTAAAATGATGTTAACTTTGGTCAGCTTCTCATTAGATCCCCACAGTTGTGTGGTCTGGTACCCAGGCAGTACTTCCATGACTCTCGCATTCGCAAATTCTCCTTCATTGATCTGTTCATCGTCCCCTTCGACAAACGAGTCTCCTCCAATCTGCAAGATTGTTGATGATTGTTTGTTGTTTTTCTCAAAATTTATAATTTTCCGAACAACACTTTTCACTTCAGAGGCATCATTGCAGGGGAGACGAGCGATGTTGACATCAGGGTAGAGATCGACTGCAAGGATATCATCAATATATTCACCATATTTTCCGTCACCATCGAAATCCCAGCTCGCAAATAATCCTAATAAATTGTATACATCAGCATAGTAGAGATCGCTGGGGAAGGAATCTTCGTACCCTTCGGAGGGAACCCAGGTGTATCTCACCGGGAGCACCTCTGCGTTTTTCACCCCGGCACCAACGAGGAGGACGTACGTGATGCCCCAGTTTTCAATCGCGTCTCTAATGTAGTATTTTATATCTTCCTGCTTGTCTGCTCCTACGCTTGGTATCTCCTCGAGTGTCACCAGTTTGGTGGAGACGAGCTGACTATTTTTATAGTCAACAAGAGGCTGTAGTGCTTCTGAAAATGCAGATGGTGCAATAATCAATAAATCGTATTCCTGAGAGAATGTCTTTGGTGTTGGTGGCAGGTTGTAGGTAATGGTGAGGCTTGCTTGATCATACGTGGTAAGTGTCTTGGTGCTTGGTGTGTAGGTCACAGGACAGAAATGAACCGATAAAAAGATGACATGGTTGTTTCCGTCAAGACCAGCTCCAGCACGATAGCTGAAGGGCGTTGTTGGGTAGGTCATATCACTACTATAGAGTTGAGTGTCCATCGTCATTGGTAGACTCTGTTGAGATATTGTATCCATGGAAGTGACTCGTGGTGCAGGTGCAGGCATCACCGGTTTCGTGATGACTTGTTGATGTGGATTGGAGAACGTCACCTGTACATCTTGAATCGTTGTTCCAAAAGGAAACGTGTATACTTTGGTAACGACAGGAAGCATCGGTGTTCCGGTTTTGAGTAAACACGAGGTTTGTTCCTCGAGAGTTACGGTGACGTACTGTTCTTGTTCCTGAATGACTGGTGAGGAAAAGGTGGTTGATTCACGGAGAATCTCAGATTGATGATTCCCGGTTTGTGCAACAGCTCCAAGTCCACTAAGGACAAACATACTTACAACTAAACACGAGAGTAATGTTTTCATATTGTACCCCTACCCTATTATATTACTATCTAGTATATAAAAGTTATTTAGAAAAAATATAAAAAAAGATACAGAGAAGGTTGTCCTTCTCTTATTTTGACTTCCAGAGACCATGTACGTTGCAATACTCACGTGCAGAAATCTTCTTTGCGGTCACGTAAAACTCTGCTTCCGGTTTCTCACCAGGATGCAGGAACTTTCGGTACACGTGATTATCAGCGTGAAGCTCTATCCATTCTATATAATGTTTCTCTTCCATAGGGTGAGGAATAGAACCGACTTTTACTTTCACGCCGGTGGCTGTTTTTTCAATCACAGGAACATGTTTTTCGTTCCCTACATCCTGCATTTTTTCAGTGAGCAGCTGCATTGGTTGTCCGCAGCAGGCGAGCTCTCCAACACCGGCATGAAGAACCTCAACGATGTTTCCACAGACATTGCATTTATACACTTCTTTAACATTCGTCATAAATTTTTCTCCTTATTTTTTCTGTTTTTTACTCTTATAATCTTTAATAGCTTCATGGAGTGCATCAGCAGCAAGATTGGAGCAATGCATTTTTTGTGGTGGTAACCCGTCGAGTTCACTCGCCACGTCACCACGTGTAATTTTCACTGCCTCATCCACATGCTTTCCTTTTGCCATCTCTGTAATCATACTACTGGTCGCTATTGCTGAGCCGCATCCAAAAGTCCGAAACTTGATGTCCGTGATAATATCATTTTTTACTTTGATGAAAATCTCCATGACATCACCACAGACAGGGTTTCCTACCTTCCCATAGCCATCGGGGTTTTCAATAACTCCTACGTTATGTGGGTTCATGAAATGTTCCATGACTTTCTTACTATATCCTACGCCTGCCATCGTTATTTCCTCCATTCTTGAGAGAGCGGTGAGAGTTTTCGTAAGCGTTCCACGGTTTCCTTCACCGCTTTGCTGACCACAGGGACATCCTCCATATGATTCGAACGTCCGAGGGTGAGCACCATGGAACCGTGCGCTTCCTCGTGTTTCAATCCTATCGCAAGTAACACGTGACTTGGTTCTAATGTTTTTGAAGAACAGGCAGAGCCTGTTGCTATTTGAATGTTATACATGTCCATATTCAGAAGGATGCTTTCTCCTTCGATATGGCTGAATCTGAAGCTTGCATGATGAGGGAGCCGTTGTGTCGGATGCCCTGTTAAAAATGATTGATCGATGGTTAAAATATTTTTTATGAGTGCATCGCGGATCGGAAGCAGACGTTTTTTCTCTTGTTCCATTTCTTCTCGTGCAAGCCGTGCTGCCTCTCCCATGCCAGCGATCGCAAAAATGTTTTCTGTGCCTGAGCGCAGTCCTCGTTCTTGGCCGCCACCTGGTAGTACTGTTTGTAGTTTTAACCCTGGTTTTATGTAGAGTGCTCCTGCACCTTGTGGTCCTGCGAGATCATTCGAAGAGAGGGTGAGTAAATCGATGCCGTCTTTTTGGACATCGATGGGTATACGTCCTGCTGCTGCTACGGCATCGACATGAAGATACAATCCTTTTTCATGAATCATCTTACTTATCTCTCTGATCGGTTGAATCGTCCCTATTTCATTATTCGCATACATGACAGATGTCACAACCGTATCCTTGGAAATGGCTTGCTCGAGTTTCGCTTGATCTAGAAGACCTGTTTTGTCGACAGGTATTGTTGAAAATGTAAACCCCTGTTTCTGCAGGTCTTTCATAGGGTTTAACACCGAGATATGCTCGATTGCAGAGGCAACCACTTTTTTTCCTTGGGCACTGTTACGAAGCGCTGTTCCTCGTATCGCAAGATTGTTTGCCTCGGTGGCACTTCCCGTAAACACAATAGTGGTGTCGTTTTCAGCATGAAGGAATGAAGCTACTTTACTACGGGCGTCTTCTACCGCTTGTTTTCCTGCGAGTCCTACGGAATGAAGTGAGGATGGGTTTCCTGGTATATCCTGAAGGTAGGGTTGTGCGAAGGCTAGCACACGAGGATCGATAGGCATCGAGGATGCATGGTCAAGGTAGATTCGATTCATAGCTCACCTTTTAAAACCACATGGTCGCTCCTGCATCAAGGGCAAGATCATTGAGCGTTCCAGCACCCACGATCTTCGGACCCGGTATGAGCTTTATTTTTTCCAGTCCAAGCATTTGCTTTGAGGCTTCGCAGACATAGATTTCAATACCCATATCAAGCGTTTTTTGTATCATCTCTGCAACACTCGGAAAACTACCCATCTTTATCTTCTCTGCTACCCCTGGCATGAGAATTCGCAACCCTGTACCAAGATAATAGACCCTGGGAGTCAGATCCATCATTTTTGCGGTCTGCGCAAGCACGAGAGGTGAGTATTGTTTCTCTGGCGCATCCGTCGTCTGCACATAGAGAATTGAGTTTTCATCTTTCATATGATTCAGCTCATTTCATTCGTTTTATATAGAAGGTAAGAAGTGTTCCTTCTTTTTTAAAATTGATGAGTTCATGACCGGTGCGTTTCGCCCACCTTTTGATGTCTTCTTCTGCTGCTGGATCATCTGCCTCAACTTTGAGGACCTGTCCAATACCGATTTTCTCGATTTCTTCTTTGGTCATCGCAATCGGCATCGGGCAGTAAAACCCTACACAGTCCAGTTCAGCATCATAAGTGATGGTCATACGTCGGTTCGCTCATCTTTTCAATTGCTAGTTAATAATTCTCTGCTTTGATTTCATAGTAACTCTGTGGATGCTGACAGGCGGGACATTTTTCCGGCGCTTCTGATCCTTCATGGACATACCCGCAATTCCTGCACATCCACTTGACTGGTTTATCTTTTTTAAAGACCTGTTTTTTCACAACATTCTCCAGGAGTTTCCTGTATCGTTTTTCATGCTGAGCCTCAACTTTTGCGATGTTTCGGTAGCTCAGGGCGATGTCTTTGAATCCTTCTTTATCGGCAATGTCAGCAAACCCGGGATAAATAGTACCCCATTCTGCTTTTTCTCCTTCTGCTGCTTCTTTCAGGTTTTGATCGGTCGTTCCAATAACACCTGCTGGGTACATCGCGGTGATTTCTGCCATGCCACCTTGCAGGTATTTGAAGAACACTTTCGCATGTTCTTTTTCGTTTTCCGCTGTTTCTAGGAAAATGGCAGCGATTTGTTCATAGCCTTCTTTTTTTGCTTGCGATGCAAAGTAACTGTAGCGGTTTCTAGCCTGTGATTCTCCTGCAAATGATGCGAGCAGGTTTTTTTCTGTTTGGGTTCCTTTCAGACTTTTCATGGTTTTCATCTCCATTGTTGTTTTCATGGTTCTCAACCTCACCTTTTTTAGGGTCCTGCATGGACCATGGGCCAGTAGATATCAGATTCTTCGAATCGATCCATGCTTTCTTTTTCCATCTCAAGGATTTTGTAGTGTTGCAGCTCCATATCTGCAAAATAGGACAATACGTTTCTCACGGTCGTGTCGTTCGTGAATGTTTTTGAGAGTGATTGGTAGAAGTCATGGGCGGTGTGTTCTGCCTGCATGGCGGTGCGAAGCACGGTTCCGAGGGGTGTGTCTTCATCAGGGAGAGCGAGTGATGGTAGCGGGACAGGTGTCGATGTTGGAATCACGATCTTTTTCTTTGGGAAACGTGTGGTATACACGGTTTCGATAAACTTCTTGTGTTTTTCTTCTTCCTTTGCAAGGAACAATAGTTTATCTTTCAGCAGTCCGTTTTTTACTGAGGATGCAAGTTTCGTATACACCTCGTGGCTCTCTATTTCACTTTTCAGTGCTGCGAGCAGCAGGTCGTCAAGGCTGTATTTTTTCAGATTCATAGGATTACTCTCTCTTTAGGTGTTGTTTTATTCTTTTTTTCGTTGGCCAAGCTCCCGGTCGAGCATGAACAAGCCACCGGTGTTTGGTCCAATCATTTTCAGTTTCTGAACGATTTGATCAGCTTGTTCTTCCTCTTCTACTTGTTCGTCAATGAACCATTGGAGCATGTTGGCGGCTGCATGGTCTTTTTCTGCTGCTGCCATGTTGGCGAGATCCTCGATCAGTGCGGTGACTTTCTGCTCGTGTTTGAAGGCATCTTCAAAAGCATGGAGCGGTGATTTCCAGCTGATTGGTGGTGAGGAAATCGCTGAAACAGTCACGCGCCCTCGGCGTTCAATGACATGTTTGTAGAATCTCATGGCATGATCTACTTCTTCTTGTGCTTGCACTCGCATCCAGTTCGCAAACCCACCGAGGTTAATCGATTCGAAGTAGGCGGACATGGACAGATACAGGTATGCTGACCAGAGTTCAGCGTTAATTTGCTTGTTGATTGCTTTTTCTAATTTTGCTTTTAACATCATATTTTTTTCCTCCATTCTAAGTTTTTTTTTCAATTTTTTTTTATTGTTTTTCAAAGGCATCTTTCCCAGCACCACAGACCGGGCATACCCAATTATCTGGTATATCTTCAAAGGCTGTTCCAGCGGCAATACCGCTATCAGGATCTCCTTTTGCTGGGTCGTACACATAACCGCAGACGGTACACACGTATTTATTCATTGTTTTTTCCTCCTTTTTCTTTTCTGTTTTTTTATCCATTTCACTACTGTACGTGGGAGCTGTTTTTGGTGAATACCCACCTTTTACTTCATGGTAATATTCGTAGGTCATCACAGGATCTTTACTAAGCATTTCAGCGTCTTCAATAGTTCCGATAAAAATCGTATGGTTTCCCACGTCGATCTGGTCAATGACGCGTGCTTCAAGGTATCCTACCGCGTGATCTGTCACAATAGGGACCTGGTTCTTACTCATTTTGAAGGTAACGTTTTCAAATTTTTTGATGTCTCGTCCTGATTTGAATCCGAAGGTACCAATGAACGGTAAAGGCGCTGTTTTGTCAAGGATGGACAAGGTGAAAAGCTTACTAGCAGAGATGTACTCATGTGTTAAATTCACTTTATTGATGCTGACAGCAATGGTCGGTGGCTCTGAGGTGACTTGAAATAAGGCGTTTGCGATTTGACCGTTGATCTCGTCTCCTTTTTTTGAGCATACGATGTAGAGTCCATAGGATATCTTGTGTAATGTTTTTTTATCCATGGGTAGTCCTCCCCGTTTTACTACAGGTGTGGCATACGCCTTTGAAGTAGCCATGGACTTCTTCGACGTGATGTCCTCCCGCCACGATCCGGTTCATGTTCGGGCATTCGATTGCGATATCGAAAATGACACCGCATTCCTTGCAGAGGAAATGGTGATGCAGGCCATGGTTGATATCGTAGCGAAGCTCTGAACCAGAGATGGTAAGGGATTGTATCAGGTTGTTCTTTTTGAGGATTTCTAAGGAGTTGTACACGGTTGTTCTGGACAGTGAAGGATATTTTTTCTTGAGGGCGGAATAGATGGTCTCTGCATCAGGATGGGTGTGGTGTCCATCGAGATATTTGAGGATTTCAAGACGTTGTGTGGTGATTTTAATGCCATGGTCTTTGAGGAGTTGTACGTAGTTTTCATCCATGCTCTCAATCTTGTAATAATTTTTAATTTGTAATTATTACAATTTAGTATGTATTACAAATTGGTATTTAAAGGTTGTGTTCCCCTGCATATTTTTATAGGACCATGATATCCTCCTTTCGCATGTACGACGTGTTCTATCATACCCTCCTTCCGTTCCTTCTCTCTGCCGTCGTGGTGATCATCATCACGATGATTGCAGAATACTACGGCACAAAAACAGGAGGAATCATCGGCACCCTTCCCCATACCATCATCATCGCCTTCTTTTTCATTGCTCTGGATAAAGGTGTTGCGTTTGCAGCCAACTCCGTGGTCGTTGTTCCCGCAGAAATGGGCATCAACCTCCTCTTCCTCCTTCTCTTTGCGCTTCTCGCCCAACGAGGACTCTTTCTTTCTCTTGTTGTTTCTCTTGGAACATGGGGAGTTCTCACCCTTCTTCTCTATTATAGTCATCTACTCATGATAGCTGTCTCCATCGCCTTGTTCATCGTATGTTACCTTGTTTCCTTCCTCCTCTTGGACCGCTGGAAAAAAATATCGTCCCATGAGAGTATCCTAGTCCAGTATACCCCCCTAAAAATCGTGATGCGAGGCCTGATTGCTGGAACCGTGATTGCTCTTGCGGTCAGTCTATCCAATATCGATGAACTCATGAGTGGGATATTTTCTGTGTTCCCCGCGATTTTCTTATCGACCATGCTCATCAGTATGAGGGAACATGGACCACAGTTCACCAGCGCCATGGCAAAAGGCATGATATATGGTAGCCCGAGCGTCGTCTGTTACGCGATCAGCATCTACTTCCTGTATCCATCGATAGGTATTATCAATGGGACCATCCTTGGTTTTCTCTTCTCCGTGATCGTCTCACTCCTGCTCTTCATTTTCCGGAAAAAAATTAGTTAATCGAGTAGCTCCAGTTACTGTTGATACCGGTACTCAATATGACAGCTTCCCTCAACACTCACCATGCAAGGTCCGACCGGTGTCTCAGGGGTACATCCTTTCCCGAATAAGGGGCATTCTTTTGATGAAATAATGCCACGCAGCACCTCACCGCACATACAACCCAATGGATCAGGAATGTCTTGAGATGCTATCGTTTGTAACTCCTCCTCGTATTTTTTCCGTGCATCGTACTGATCAAACTCCTTTCGAAGTACAAGTCCTGATTTCTGGATAACTGGAAAACCCCGCCATTTCACATCCGCTGGTTTGAATACTTGTTTCAGCATCGTTTGGGCAATCACGTTCCCCTCAGGTTTCACGGCACGGGTGTACTCGTTCTGAACCTCAGCCTTCCCCTGGTGCACCTGCTGAACCAGCATCCAGACTCCCATGAGAAGGTCAAGTGGCTCGAACCCAGCGATCACTTGAGGCACCCCATAGTGTTTTGAAATACTCTCATAGGGTTTTATCCCTATAATGGTTGACACATGACCGGGTTCTATGAACCCATCAATCTTCAGCTCTCCCATGGAAAGAATCGCTTGTAACGCGGGAGGTATCAGGCGGTGACAGGAAAGAATAGAAAAGTTCTCTGGAGGTTGTTGCAAGAGAACTGATGCCGTGGTCGGTGCTGTGGTTTCAAAACCCACTGCCATAAACACGACTTCTTTGTCTTTATGCTGAGAAGCAAGTTGTACAGCATCCTCAATACTATACACGGTTTTCACGTCGCATCCTTCTGTTTTCATCTGCTGAAGCGAAGCCGTTACTCCAGGAACACGGATCATGTCCCCGAACGTGGCAATCGTTTTCCCGGTTTTTACTAGCAAGAGTATTTCTTCTATCTCTTTTGGTGTCGTGACACACACCGGACAGCCTGGTCCTTGACCGATGGTGATCCCACAGTTCTGTAGTAAGGTATCAAGACCATGTTTGACGAGCGTATCTTGATGGGTTCCGCAGACATGCATGAAACGGAGGTTGACATTCGCTTTTTTAATCTGGGTGATGATGTCATCTGCCATCTGTTTGTCACGCAGGGAAAACATTTATCTCTCCTCTGCAAGCGACAGCATTTCTCTAAATAATGCGAGGGTTTCTTGTGCCTCGTTTTTATCAAGGACCTGGATGGCAAATCCTGCATGGACCAGGACGTAATCACCAAGTTTCACTTTCACCAAGGAGATATTCGCATTCCGTGTGGTACCACTGCCATAGTCGACGACCGCCATCTGTTTTTTTGCATCAAGAGAAATGATTTTTCCAGGGATCGCCAGGCACATGGGCTTATCCTTCAAAAACAATTTTTGTAGCCCACATGAGAAGAATACCGCAGATGAATATGACCAGGGTCACCATGTATTTTTTCATATCAAGTTCCTTTCTGATTTCTGGGACCAAGTCAGTTGCTGCAATGTAAATGAACCCACCGGCAGCAAACGGGATGATAAAGACCACGATATTTTCAACGTAACTGGTAAGGAAATATCCGATGAGACCCCCCATCACTGCGGTTAAGGCAACACAGAAATTCAGGATGATTGCTTTTTTCTTTGAAAAACCACCATAGAGCAGCACCCCGAAATCACCGATCTCCTGGGGGATTTCATGGGCGGAAATCGCAATCGTGGTGGTAACCCCCAGTGGTATGGAAACCACGAAACTTGCAGCAAGAATCATCCCGTCAATAAAATTATGAATAGAATCTCCCACGAGGTTCATGTACCGAAACGTGTGTACATCGCATTCTCCTTTGTGGCAATGTCGCCAGTGCAATACCTTTTCGATAAGGAAAAAGAGGATGAAGCCTACCAAAACAAAGAGGTATACATTCAGTCCTTCACTTGCTTCGGCTGCCTCAGGGAGGAGATGCAGAAAGGCGCCTCCCATGAGCGCGCCAGCAGAGAGTCCGACGAGGACCAAGAGAATCTTATTCAGAAGTTTTTTCGTTAACGCAAGGGTAATAACCCCAACAAACGAAATAAGTGATACAATGAATGTTGCAAGCAAGATATAGAGTAATGCGATCATTGTCGTAACTCCCTTTTTACCTCAGATAAGGAATTAAACATAAAAATTTTAAGGTACTACTTCCCCTGTTGATCAGCTGATGCCACTCCATGGGTTTGATAAAAAGAACGTCCCCTGGTTGTAAGGGTTGTTCGCTATTTTGGTCTTTCACAAACCCGTTTCCTTCAAGAATAAAGACTTCATGCTCCCACTCATGTTGATGAAGCGGGGAGTTTCCACCTGGTTTGATTTCGAAGAGTCGCATCGCGAAGTTTTGTGCCCCGTCTTTCTTTGAGATAAGCCATCGCACCCTCATGTTTTTAACTCCTTGTTCCTGGGGGTGCTCGAGATCGACTTCGGTGTAGTGCACATGTTTCATGGGTTCACCGTTTTTCTGGATAACGAACTGCATCTTATACTTTATGGATAGTCAACGTAACAATAACCCTCCATTACTATATCATCCAGAAGAATTCAAATTTACAAAGATATTAAAAAATAATGAAAAACAGGCGAGATATACCTGATTTTCATAATTTTTATTGATACGAGGTATCAGCTCGAAACGATGGTGAACTCCCAGGTTGACGAAAGCACAGTCTCATCATCACACACCAGAACATTACCAGATGGGTCCCGCAACGCAGTATACACACGATACAAACCATGCCCCTGTAATCCGATAAGATCAGACGTGTTCACCAGACCATTGAAGATCGTGTCAAGTGCGAGCTGTTGACCAACAAGGATCGTTCTAGGTGTTGTCTCATTGATCGTATCATCCGCAACAACCCATGCGCTTAGTGTTGTATTGTAAAATTGTACTTGCATCAACAAGTATCCAGAGATGTTAGTGGTCCAGGTGTTGTTGATCTTTGACTGGTTCCCACTGATTCGGAAATGATAGGTAGTGCTGTCTGTGGTGCTCTTCCCATCCGTAGCCGAGACGTTCCAGAAATACCGTGTAAAAGCATTGTTCATATCAAAGTTGTCCATGTAGTACGTCCCATTAGAAGTCGATGTGGTGCTATATTGGACGTAGATACCGTAGATTTTCCCGGTTGAATAATTAATGTTATTTAAGGTCGTCGGCCATGCGCCATAGGTTTGATTGATTGAGATGGTTTTGTTAAAATCAGCGAGTGTGGTATAGTAAAGGCCATGCGAGTAATCTCCCCAGACTAGTGCATAATACTCTACGCCTGCGTGAAGCGTCGGCGGTATGGTGAAGGTAAATTCAATCCACGCAGGATACGGATCTGGATCCCACACTCCTTCATATGAACGTTGCTGTGTCTCTGCAAGTTTCGTATTATTTGATATGTAATACAGTGCAGCTTTCATATGATATGGATCGTTCATAGCGCCACCAAAAGGGTGCGCATACACATAGATCTTCGACGCGGTCCCATTCGCGGGACACGTGAACCAAGTACCACGAATCACGTCTTCAATGCTCTCACTGGTGCTACTCGGCCAGGGATATCCAAACGTGTTCCCTGTACCGAGTTTAATCTCACCGAATGACTGCCATGAACCAGTCGCATTCGAAGAGAACGTAATATTCATGTTCTCGCCTTCTGAATCATTGATCTTGACGTGCATAGTTGGATATCGGGAGATATTCCCGGAACCATTCGCCGGTGAGGGGTTGCTGATTATGGGTGAGGCGTTATACGTGCAGTAAATCGAATACTTATGATCGACACCGGT
>Ga0172362_10001584_pt1 | contig 19483 bp, 16 predicted proteins | sample LakKivs1_kivu2a2_FD_114534 | JGI IMG/M metagenome (GOLD analysis project Ga0172362, IMG submission 114534) | Sediment microbial communities from Lake Kivu, Rwanda - Sediment s1_kivu2a2 | ecosystem: Environmental > Aquatic > Freshwater > Lake > Sediment | place: Rwanda: Western Province, Lake... | reverse complement strand
TGTGGCTCAAAGTAGCTTATCAGCGGTGTGAATTGTTCCCATTCAAGCTCAATCCCCGCTGGCTTAGCATTTTCCATTACATGGGGCTTGAGTTCAGCCAGATGCTCGGCATAGATGGGAACCCTTGCCTTAATGAAAGGCCTCCAGTAAGCCTCTCTCACCTGCTTGGGCCAGTGAACGTGACCGTGTTCCTTTATATACTCCAGACCATGCTCCGGTCCAAAGTAGTGCTTGAGCGCCCGGTCAATCAGTTCTTGGTAACTGATTCTCTCCTCTGGCTTTATTAGCTCTAGAATCTTACTTTTATCTATGCCTAGGGCGCCCTTCATGGCGGCGATATCGCCACCGATAAGGGCTTCCCCACCAAAGCTGGAGAAATAGACATTATAGTAGTGGTTAATTTCCTCCCTCATGCCGATGCGGTCAGCGAGGTCCCATAGAATCTCTATTACCTGTCTCCGTTCATACTGGGGCTCGAGTACCGGCTGGCGGATGGGGAAGTACCAGCCCTCAAGCCCGATTGGCCAGGTGAAGAAAGGGGCATGGTGTTCAAAAAGTCCCCAGCTCTCCAAAGCATGGGTATCGGGAAGGACTATGTCAGCAAAGCTCTCGGTGAACTCGTTGTGAATGGTATTAATGGAGACGATGAACGGTATTTTTTTGAATAGCTCAGCCATTATCTCCCGACTCTGCACAGTCCGGGCGAAGTTAGCCCCGTATACCAGAGCCATTTTTATCTCGTAAGGTCGTCCCAAATTGTCCCAGTATTGCTGAAAATCCGAAGTTGCTGGGTGAGGGGAGAATGAGGCGGTTGGCACTAGCTCCTTTAACGTTATATCGGTAGGTACCCTGGATTCCTCTACCGGCCATCCTTTATGCTCCATCCAGGTTCCAGTGGTCAGCATGCCTTCCTTAGGGTCAGGGTAGGGCATAATGACGAATCTGCCTGTCTCAGGGTAGCCCAGGCTGACCGGAGGCCAGCCTATGGTTCCACCAGGGACATCCATTGCCCCCACAATAGCATTCAGCAGACAAACAGCCATGTAAGTATGTGCTGAGTTGGTATGCCCCTGCCCGCCGCGGAACATGATGGCTGACACCGGCCGGTAGGGGAGCTTCTCCCCTCTAATCTCAATGGTGCTGCCGACCCTGGCTGCCTTGGCAAACTCGTTGGCAAGGCGGCGGATAGTTGCCGCTGGCACAGTACTTACTTCGGAAGCCATCTCCGGGGTATATTGCTTCACATGTTCCTTAATTAACTGGAAGGCTGGCTGGCACTTAACCCCGTTAACGTTGTAGTTCCCGAACAGAGCGACATCGGTGGAGTCAATAACACTGGGGTCATCCCAGACCTTAGCTTTCCCCTCCTTTTCATCCCAGAGCATCGGCTTACCGGTTTTCTTCTCTCTGACGTAGCGCATATCCGGACCGATAAGGTAGGAGCCGTTGGTTCTGGTCTTGATAAAGTCGGCATCATATATCCCGAGCTCATTCAGGATAATGTTTACTATTGCCAGAGCTATAGCTGCGTCAGTACCGGGGCGGAGTGGTATCCATTCAGTCGCTTTTCCGCCCCCGAAGTTACATACTGGGTCAAAAACCACATTCTTCATGCCCTTGGCTCTGGCCTCGGCGGCTAGTCTGGCGTTGAACCCGAACGAGTGCCCTGAACCGGTGCCTTTGTTTGAGCCGAATTGAATAACATAGTTGGTGTATTTCCAGTCAGGTACGATAGACCAAGAGGCATGGAACAGGCCCGCTCCCATATGGGAGCCATTTCCGCAATGGAGTCCGGCGCCACCAATGTACCAGTTCATGGTGCCAAAAATGGCGCCAAAGACAGCGAAACCCAGAGCCAGGTTTGAGGCGGTGCCCGGACCTGGGGTTCCACCATGCATCAGCTCCTTGGGGTTCTCAGCCCGGATTTCCTTGAGCCGCTTGGCTATCTCATCGAGGGCTTCGTCCCAGGAAATCCGCTTCCATTTGGGGTCGGTGAAAATACCCTTCTCCGGGCTAGTCCGCCTCACCGGGTAGTTTACCCGATTGGGGTCATAGAATGCCTGAATCATAGCTTGGGCTTTGCCACATACGCCGCCACGGGGACCGAAGTCATTATCTGGCTCACCCTCCATCTTCACTATGACCCCGTTGACACGGTGGGCACGGATGGTGCAGGTAGCATAACAACCCCCGCACGTTGTCCGAACCCAGGTATCGTCCCAGATTTCCGGTTTACCCTTTACTGACATCGCCATGTCATTAACTTACCTCCCTGTGGCTAAAAAATCCCTCGAACCTCATAATATTTTTCAAAAAGAAGAACCCTCCGCTTGGAGGGTTCTTCTTAAGACTTTTTCTGTTTGTATTGGCTACTGTTTACTCTTCACATCTGCATACGAAAGCCCCCCAAGCACACCTGCTTGATTCATAATAATACGAATAATATGCGTAATACATGTGTTGAGAGGTGCTATATATTGACATCTTCTAAACCTAGCCTGCTTAAAAATTGATAATAGCACAAAAATACGCATCTGTCAACTATATGGGGGGTCTTTTCAACTAAATCTCAGCCCCTTTCTGCTTCTTAGGTCTAGTCTGAGCGTTGACAATTAAAGAATGTTTTGGTCAGTTGCCTGGTTGTTATATCCTCGACCTTGATTTGGGGCAGCAATCTTTCCACATCAGCCCTATGGGCTAGTTCGGTGCCCGGTGTTAGCACGGCGGCAGTCCCCATAGCTACCGCTAATTGGCAGGCTTCCAATAGTGGCTCTTCATTGGCTAACTTTAGGGCGAGACCAGCAATAGTGCAATCGCCGGCTCCCACTACGCTTCGTACCTTTACCGGGGGTGGGACTGCCTTCACAACCTCTTGCTTGGTAGCGGCAATGATACCATCTTTGCCTCTGGAGATAACCGCTATCTCAATGCCCATCTCAACTAGGTCGAGCGCCGCCTTGATGATTGCCTCTTCGGTGGGCAGTTCCCGGTTAAGCAGTCCCTCAGCCTCCCGGACATTAGGCTTGATGAGGTAGGGCTTGGCTTTTACGCCCTCAGCTAGCCATTGGCTGTCCGAGTCCAAAATGGTTCTCACCCCAAAGGCTTTAGCTTCCATAATTATGGTGTAATAAACATCGTTTGGGATGCCTGGGGGCACACTGCCACCAGCCACGATTAAATCTGGGCCGGGGTAAATCCGCATCATTTTCCTTCGGAACCTTTCATACTCCCTCTTGGAAATATAGGGGCCTGGAGCATCAATCCTGGTCTGGTGTGAGCTTTTGGTGTCAGTGATAATGAAGTTTGTCCGTGTTTCCCGCTGGATAGGGGTGAAGCTGAAGGGCACCCCTTCTTCATCAAGCAATATCTCCAACGTCCTGCCTGTGGGACCACCGACGAAGCCATAGGCTGTGGTTTTGCCCCCCATCTCATGAATAGCCCGTGATACATCTATACCTTTGCCCCCGGCATAGAGACGCATGCTGGTCCATCGGTTAGTCCCATCCACTACCAACCCATCCACAGTAATGTGCTGGTCAAGGCATGGATTAAGGGTTATGGTGGCAATCATAGCCTCTTTCATCTCAGTACTCCTGGTACCACTCTCCTGAGGTCTCGGCTAGCTGGTGGCGGGTTAAACCAAGCTTCTTATACCATGGCACAGCATATTTTGAGGCGAGCTCATTTAGCCTTTTTAGCCTATCTACAGCTACCGTGGATAAAAAGTGAGCCCTCTCCTTGGCGTCATCAATATACATTGCTTCCTGCCAGATAGCCCGACCGGCGAGGAAGCCCGAGGCTCCACCTTGGCAGGCAATTTCTACCTGCTGATAAAAAAGCTTAAAGTCTACCCCGGCGCTTAGCACAACCCAGGGAACCTGAGACGACATATCTAGCTGATGGCACAGGTCAACGAGTTCAGGCTTGTCCCTTTTATAGCGCAGGTCAGCAGGGAACTCAGCCTTCAGCACATCTATGGGTAGGGCAGTAATATCCCGGGCTGTTTTCAGCACTAACTGCTCTTTTGCCGTGGCAAACTGCGCCGGGTTATCCATCTCATTGCCTATGGGGTAGCTCAGTGGTTCTACTAGGAAGGGGAGGTCATATTTTATGCATTCCATAGCTATCATATTAAGCATTTTCAACAGTTTGCTTGCTAGCTTCTCCAGGTCGGGACGATAGTAGACCAGGAGCTTGGCGGCTGAGGCACCCATTCGCTTAATCTTCTCAATATTCCACCTGTCCAGCAATTTGGTTATGCGGTATTCTTTCCTGCCACCGTAGCCAGAGGCTTCCATACTGACCAGTAGCCCGGTATCTTTGGGTAAAACGCCGTGACCAATGCATTGGGCAGCACCGAATATAGGGTCAAGTAACACGGCGCTGGCATATTGAGCTAAACTGGAGCACAGCTCCAGCTTGCGCTCAACCATTTCTTCATAGTTGACCTCTTCCGGGCTCTCCTGGTCAATCATACTGCGTAATGAACCGCGGTGGTCCATAGCACAAATAGTAAAGATGCCATCGGGATTGGCAATCTGCTGCAAGCCTCTTATTTTACCAATGGTTAACCTTTTCATGTTCCACTTTGGTATTATGGAATAAAAAGCAGGTTTAATCAAGGCGCCGTACTCAAGAGTGTTTATTAACCCCTCACCCTTTAAGCACCCAGAAAAATCTATGATTTTAGGTGACCCTCCCCCTTTATCCACCTCCCTTAGATAAGGGAGGTGGAATTAGTTATGTTAGAGGGCTTCGCCCCTCTAAGACTCCCTACAATATATTTAGAGGCTTTGCCTCTCGTGGGCTCTCTATTCTCTGGGGTGTTTAAGAGGGGCGCTAGCCCCTCTTAACAAAATCTTCCCCCTTCCCCTCAGGGGAAGGGGGTCAGGGGGGATGGGGTCAATGCTGCAGAGAAACGAAACATGATAATCTATGTCACCAATCTATCTGAACTAGCTCAGGCGCTATTTGTCTTTGCCTTTACCGCAGGGTATAATTGGAAAACGCTGGTTTCCTTTGTGGAATTGGAATCATGCCTTGGTTTTACTATGTAGCCAGAGTAATTGTCAGGATGCTATTTTCCCTCCTCACTCAATGGCAGGTCAAGGGCAGGGAAAATATCCCTAGCCAGGGGCCGCTGCTGGTTGTAGCCAATCATCTTAATCTTGCCGACCCCCCTTTGCTTGGTGTCAGCCTGGACAGAAAAGCGATATTTATGGCTAAAGAGGAGCTATTTCGTTCTAGGTTCTTAGCTTACTTCATCGGTGGCTTTGGTTCCTTTCCAGTACATAGGGGGAAGCTGGATAGGCAGGCAATGCGCCGGGCAGAGCAGGTGTTAACCGATGGCATGGCTCTGGTTATGTTCCCCGAGGCAACAAGGAGCCAGAGTGCCCAACTTCAGCCTGCTTTCCCTGGCACGGCGTTAATCGCCATGCGTTATGGCGTCCCTATTCTTCCGGTGGGCATTACCGGCACAGAAAAGGTTAAGGGCTTAGCCTGGATACTGCGCCGCCCTCGTATAACCGTCAACATTGGTCACCCCTTTTCTCTCCCCCCAGTTAGCAGTAAATTGACCAAGGTGGAGCTGGCTAAGCATACCGATTTTATAATGCAGCGCATAGCTGAACTCCTTCCACCACAATATCGGGGGAATTATGCCGGGAGGGAAAGCATAAGTGGTGAAGATTGAGAAAACCAGGGAGATAGGTTTTTGCTTTGGGGTTAAGCGAGCCATTGATATCCTGGAGAAGGTTGCCCGTGAGCGTGGTGGAGTGGAAACACTGGGTGCTGTGGTGCATAACCAGCAGGTGCTAAAAAGGCTGGCTGACATTGGGGTCAGGGTAGCCAACAGTGTTGATGATATCCGGGGTGATGTGGTGGCTATTAGCTCTCACGGGCTGAGCCCGCAAATAGAGGCAAAGATTCGGGCTCGGCATATTGACATAGTTAACACTACCTGCCCCTTCGTTCACCGACTTCAGACAGCGGCGCGTCGGTTAGCCAAGAGCGGTTTTTTGGTCATTATATACGGTGACGCTGACCATACTGAGGTTAAGGGTGTTCTCGGTTGGGCTGATGGCAGGGGGCTGGCTACTGTGGATGAGGAGTTTATCGCCAGGTTAGACCCTTTACCGCGCCGTCTGGGTGTTCTATCTCAGACCACCCAGATACCAGCCCATTTTACCGAATTTGTCAAAAGGCTCATTGACTGCGCCCTTAGCAAAGACTCCGAACTGCGCATTATTGATACCATATGTCATGATATTAGACGACGGCAGGCAGCTGCCCTTGAGCTAGCTAATAGAGTGGACTTGATGCTAGTTATCGGTGGACATAGCAGTGCCAATACCAATCGCCTCGTTGAGTTATGTTCCACGGCTACCGAGACATATCTTGTTGAGACGGCAGAGGAAATCAGACCGTCGTGGCTTCACGGTAAGCATCATATAGGGGTAACTTCCGGGGCATCTACTGCTGAGCAGACCATAAGCGAAGTTCTGGCTAGGCTGGAAGCCCTGGCTTGAATTTAAGGCTAAACTAATAACGGGATTCTCATAGCCCCATTTCCTGGGCTACTATCTCCCGGTAGAAGCTGGCATCGCCGAAGCTGACCTCGGCTGCTTTAGCCCGCCTGGTATAGTATTGTAAGTCGTGGTCTATGGTCACCCCGATGGCACCGTGGATTTGGTGTGCTAGAGCCATAACCCGCTGACAGGCTTCCCCCGCCCATGCCTTAGCAATGGCTACCTCTTTGGTGCAAGGAAGACCTTCGCTCAGCATCCAGGCGGCTTGATAGGTTGAAAGCCTGGTGCCATCAACATCGGTTGCCATGTCGGCGCAGTAATGCTGAATAACCTGAAAGCTGCCAATGGGACGGTCATACTGCTTCCTTTCCTTAGCGTAACTAACAGTCATGTCCAGCGCCTGCTGAATGCAGCCGACCATCTCGCAGCATTTAGCCACCGCTGCTCGCTGGATTATTCTCTGCACCGCGCTCCACCCCTGGTTTAACTGCCCTACGATATTCTCTTTAGGTACCTTTACCCGGTCAAAAATTACCTCACATAGCTTATCGTTAGCGATGGTTTTTAACACTGTACAGCTTATACCCGAGCTTTTGGTATCGACAATAAATATGGTAATCCCCCCTTCGCCCTTGGATTTTTCATCGCTTCTGGCTACCACCAGTATATAATCAGCGATGTGAGCATCGGGAACAAAGAGCTTGGTGCCATTCAAAATATAGGCATCTTTATCTGCGGTAGCCTTAGTCTGGATTCCAGCGGCATCATACCTGGCGCTGGGTTCAGTCAGGGCTAGGGTAAAGATTGCCTCGCCGCTGGCGAGCTTGGGTAAATATTCCTGTTTCTGCTCTTCACTTCCGATATCAAGTATGGTTAAACCACCAAGGACCTCGGTGGAGAAGTAAGGACCGGGCAGGCAAGCCCTGCCCATTTCTTCCAGCAGCACTGCCAGGTCAAGGAAGCTCATATCGCCGCCGCCGTACTTTTCTGGAAGTGGCACCCCCATCCAGCCTAACCCTGCCATTTCCTTCCATAACTCCGGTGAGTAGCCCGGCTCACTCTCTTCTATCTCCTTGACCACCGTTTTGGGGAACTTATCACTGAGAAAATTGCGAGCCATGTTCTTTAGCATTTCCTGTTCTTCAGTGAAAGCTAGATTCATTATTATGCCTCCTAGTCGTCTACTGGTTATTGGCTGGGCAGCTCCAGCTTTCTTGAAGCCAGGATATTCTTTAGTATCTCTGAGGTGCCAGCTTGAAGGCTGTAGCCCTTGGATGACAAATATGAGTGATAGGCCATGCCTCGTATCGGCACCCGCTTGGACTGGGGGGAAAGCTGCCCATAGAGTCCCAGAATCTCTATGGCTGTGCTTGCCAGGCGTTGTTCAAAGGTGGTGCCATATGCTTTAGACATTGCTGATTCCCAGTTAGGGGCACGACCATCGTCCATAACAACGGCGATGCGATACATATGCAGCCGCCCAATTTCAAATTCAATTTTGAGCTGTGCCAGCTTGGGACGAATCACCGGGTCCTCACACAGTGGCTTGCCATTTCGCCTAGTCTCCTTGGTGTACTGGATGAGGGCTTCAAACAAGGGATAATTACCCATCAGCCTCTCCATCCCGCTTCTCTCGTAGTCAAGCTGGTTTAGTACCTGATAAAAGCCGCGGTTTTTCTCCCCAATCAGGCATTTCTTGGGAATACGCACGCTTTCAAAGAAGACTTCGTTAAAGTGCACGCCACCGGTGATGTCTACTATGGGGGTAACAGTAATCCCGGGCAAACTGGTCTCAAAAAAGAATTCGCTAATACCTCTGTGCTTGGGGGCGTCAGGGTCGGTTCTAGCTAGCAGGTAAATCCAGTTCATGTGGCTGCCACCGCTGGTCCATGTCTTCTGCCCATCAATGACATAATAATCGCCATCCTCAACAGCCCGGGTTTTAAGCGAGGCAAGGTCGCTGCCAGCGTCGGGCTCGCTCATGCCTAGACCGACATAGGCTTCCCCGTTTAGAATCTTGGGCAGTAACTCCCTCTTTTGCTCGTCGGTGCCATAGTGAACGATGGCACCACCTATTTGGCGGTCGGCAAACCAGTGGCAGGCAGCCGGTGCCCCGTAGCGCAGCATCTCTTCAGTAAGGATAAGCCGGTCGACAAAGGAACGCCCCTGCCCGCCATACTCTTTGGGCCAGGTTAGACCAATCCAACCCCTTTGTGCCACCCTTTTGGTAAACTCGGGGTCGTGTCCCATTATCCAGGCATCGCAGCTTGGCTCCCATAGCCCTTGTCTTATCTCTCCCTCCAGAAAGTCGCGGACTCCCTGCCTGAATTGCTCTTGTTCCTTGGTCAATGTAAAATCCATGCTTGCTTCTCCCCTCCAAAGGTCGGTCTTAGTTTATCCTAAGGAAATCTAAATTGTGGCTGGGTTAGCCAGTTCTTATCGCTAAGCAGGTCACGGTTCTGGAAATGCCAGCCACGGGGTGGATTTTTCCGGTAACTATGTCGCCAATATCGTTCAGACTTTCTCCTTCTATTATGGCGATAATATCATAGGGACCAGTTACAATATCAACCGATTTTACCCCGGCTAACTTCTGCAGGGCAGTGGCTACTTCCTTGTTTCTGCCCACCGCTGTTTCAATGAGGACAAACGCCTTGGCTGCCATTTAATTCACCCCCTTCTACTATACTATTAACTTATAGCGCCCCGCTCACCTTATCAATTTTATCTATAGTCTCCTGGCTAGCCTTAAGTCTAGCAGGATTGTAATACTGGTGTGGCCTAGTGTCAAGGTTCTGCCAACCTTGACATTAGGCGTTTGGCTCTGCTAATAATGAACTATCCGACTAGAAGATAGGCAACTTGAGTTGCCTCAGGAGGGATGCCTTGGAGTATTTCTTAACCGAGCAACAAAAGGAAATCAAGAATCTGACACGAACGATTGCCGAGGAAAGGGTACTACCGGTGCGGGCGGAACTGGATGAAAAGGAAGAGTTTCCTTGGGAGATTATGAAAATCCTCGCCGATGCCGGCTTGTTCAGTGTCTATATCCCCGAGGAATACGATGGTTTAGGTGGTGGCATTTTTGAGTTGTGTCTGGTGGTGGAAGAGCTAAGCCGGGTGTGTAGTGGTGTGGCGGTCAGCTATGCCGCCAGTGGGCTGGGGACTTTAACCCTGTTGCAGTACGGGAGCGAGGAGCAGAAACGCAAATACCTTCCTGACATTGCTGGTGGCAGGAGATTAGCTGCCTTCGCTCTAACCGAGGAAACCGCCGGCAGTGACGCCGGCGGCATTAAGACAACCGCTCAGCGAACCGAGGGTGGTTATATCCTTAATGGGACAAAACGGTTTATTACCAATGGCGGTGAGGCGGAGATATACACCGTTATTGCTTTAACTGCCAAGGAGAGGGGACCTCGTGGCGCCAGCGCTTTTCTGGTGGATAAGGGCACGCCCGGATTTTCCTTCGGCAGGAAGGAGAAGAAGCTGGGCATCCGCGCTTCAGCTACCAGGGAACTGGTTTTTGAAGATTGCCTGGTCCCCGCGGAAAATATGCTTGGTCGGGAGGGGATGGGGTTTATTATGACCATGAAGCTACTGGATTATTCCCGCCCTGGCTTGGGTGCCCAGGCGGTCGGGCTGGCTCAGGGGGCTCTGGAGGCAGCCGTGGACTATGCTAAGGAGCGTATTCAATTTGGGCACCCCATTATTGCCCAGCAAGCGGTTCAGCACATGCTGGCTGATATGGCTATTCAGGTGGAAGCGGCTCGGGCAGTGGTTTATGCCGTAGCCAGGATGGTAGATAGCGGGGCAAAGAACTTCACCAAAGAGTCGGCGATGGCTAAGGTCTTTGCCTCAGACACGGCGATGAGAGTTACCACCGATGCCATGCAGATTTTTGGTGGTGTTGGTTACATGCGTGATTATCCCATTGAGAAGATGTTCAGAGACGCCAAGATTACCCAGATATATGAGGGTACCAATCAGGTGCTGAGAAACGCCATTGCCTTTGAACTGAGAAAACAAAAGGGCATGCGGGAATAAATACTTGGTTTCTCCCCAGCTCTACCTAGAGTTACATAAGCTTGACAGCAAGTATGCAGCTTGGCTTATAATAGGAGACTTTGTGGAAGTGGAGGTGGGAGGTAATGCAGATAAATGTAGCCCAGCTACTTAAGGCAGCTATAGGCTCGGTACGGCATTATGAGGTGGGTGACACTATTGATGTTATCGGCGATGGTAACGGCAGCTTGGTTCAGGGTAAGGTTAGTTTGATGCGCACTGACCGGAGTATCCTGGTTAAGGGGGTACTTGATACTGAAGTTGAACTTACCTGTAGTCGATGCTTGAGCTTGTTTAATTGTCCTCTAACTCTAGATGTTGAAGAGGAATATTTCCCGACTATAGATGTAGTTAGTGGTGCTGTTCTCCCCCTGCCTGATGAGCCTGGCTGTTTTACTATTGATGAGCATCACGAGCTTGATTTATCTGAGGCGCTACGTCAGTGTGCTTTGCTAGCTATTCCGATGAAGCCGCTTTGTCGTCAGGATTGTGCCGGGTTATGTCCTAATTGTGGTTATAATCTCGACCTGGGAGCTTGTAATTGTCCGCCTCAGGGGGCGGACCCTCGCTGGTCTGAGCTGAGTAAATTGAACAAGGAGAAAGGAACGAAATAATATGGCCCCTTTACCTAAGCGGAAGTATACCAAGGCGCGTCAGGGTGAGAGGCGGGCTCATCTTGGCTTAGCCTTACCCCCTTTGGACTATTGCCCTCAGTGTCATAGCCCCAAGCTGTCTCATCATGTTTGCCCTACTTGTGGAAGCTATGCTGGCAGGGAGGTCATCGAGGTCAAAAGCCCAAAGAAGGCTGGTTGATGACCTATGAGTGGCAACATGGTTAGAGCTGTTTTCTTGGTTACCTCCTCTTTGCTGTAGTGAGGGGAGTTCTGGTGGTTAAGACGGCTATTTGTGACCTCTTCAGTATTGAGTATCCCATCATTCAAGGGGGAATGATGTGGCTGAGCCGATGAAAGTCGCCTATGTCTTCCCCGGGCAGGGTTCTCAGTGGATAGGCATGGGATGCGACCTTTACCATAATTTTGGCTCGGCTAAAGCTGTCTTTGACCAGGCTGATGAGGCTGTGGGATTTCCTCTGTCCCGATTATGCTTTGAGGGTCCGGAGGATGAACTTCGCCAGACAGTCAATGCCCAGCCAGCGATAGTAACCGTGAGCTTTGCCTGCCTTGAGGCTGCCCGTAATCTGGGTGTAAGCAGTGGATTAGCGCCGGCTAGCTTTGTTGCCGGTCATAGCCTGGGCGAGTATACGGCGCTGGCAGCAGCTGGGGCGCTTGATTTTGCCACCACCGTTTATCTGGCTCGAGAAAGGGGACGGCTGATGCACCAGGCAGGGCAGATAGTACCCGGCGGCATGGCGGCGATAATTGGGCTTGATGAGCCGCTGCTGGCTGAGGTGTGTACTGAGACTGGTGCCCGTATTGCCAATATTAACTGCCCCGGTCAGATAGTAATTAGCGGAGCCGAGAATAACTTAGCTCAAGCTATGGACTTGGCTAAAGCCAGAGGGGCATATCGTGTTATTCGGTTGCAGGTAAGCGGTGCCTTTCATACCCCGTTGATGCAGCCAGCCGTCGATGGTATGGCTGAGATTATCGCCACCCTTTCCTTTGCTGAGCCAACCGTTTCTATTATAGCCAACACTACGGCTCAGCCGTTGACCACTGCCGAATCGGTTAAGGAAGAGCTACTCAGGCAATTGTGTAATTGTGTCCAATGGCAGCGTTCGGTTGAATACATGGTGAGTGATGGGGTGTCTACCTTTATTGAACTCGGACCGGGGAAGGTGCTGGCGGGTCTAATCAAGCGGATAGATAAAGATGTAAAAATTGTGAATATAGGTGACGCCGATGCTATCAGGAATATCATGACTTTCGAGCAGAGGGGGGTGAGGTAGATTAATGGACCTTTCTAATAAAATAGCTATAGTTACCGGGAGTGGTCGGGGGATAGGGGGGGCTATTGCCCTGAAACTGGCTGAGGTTGGCGCTACTGTTGTGGTCAACGATATCGGTGATGCTGAGCCGCTTGAAGCCGTAGCCCAGGAAATTAGGGCTATGGGCAGGCAGAGCTTGCCCATCTTGGCTGATGTTAGCTCATCATCGGACGTCGCCAGGCTGGTGGCGGAGGCTATAGCTGCCTATGGCAAAATTGATATCTTGGTGAATAATGCTGGCATTGCCCGGGACCAGCTTGTGCTGCGGATGTCAGAGGAGGACTGGGATAAGGTACTAGATGTTGACCTGAAAAGTGTCTTCCTGTGCACCAAAGCCGTGCTGAGGCATATGGTTAAACAGCGCTGGGGTAGAATTATCAGCATTGCCAGTGTTGTTGGCATCGTGGGCAACCCCGGGCAGGCTAACTATGCCTCAGCCAAAGCCGGCATTATTGGCTTTACCCGGACGGTCGCCAAGGAGGTAGCCTCCCATAGCATCACGGTTAATGCCATCGCCCCCGGCTTTATTGACACCGAGATGACCCAGCGGTTAAAGGAGGAGTGGAAACAGGAGATTAAACGACTGATTCCCCTGGGCTGCTTTGGCTCTCCCCGAGATATCGCTGAGGCGGTCGCCTTTCTGGCTTCCGAAGAGGCAAGGTATATTACTGGGCAGGTTTTAGGCGTGGACGGGGGAATGGCAGTCTCTTGGCTGTGAATTTGATTGGAGGCAGCCAGAGCCGCTGGACTAACCGGGGTGAGATTGGGTAATATTCACCTGTTGCGTGATTAAAATGGTATAATGTTAGTTTAGGTTTGGGGATAGTCTATGGGGGTACGGCGGAAAGCAAGAGTGATAGCCCTCCAGGCATTATATGAGATTGATTGCGTTGGGCATGGCGTGGAGGCAGCCCTGGTCCATATTCTGGCTGATGTCGGGCTGTCTGAGGAGAATGCCGCCTTTGCCCGGGGGCTAGTTAGCGGTGTTATCCAGAATAAGGAGAAGATTGACCAGCATATTAAGAACTTTGCCTCTGCCTGGCCGGTGAGACAGATACCCATTATTGATAGGAATATCCTGAGGCTTGCAATATTTGAGATTTTATTTGATAATACTGTCCCAGTTAAGGTAGCCATAAACGAGGCGGTCGAGTTAGCCAAGAAGTTTGGCAGTGATAATTCGTCAAGGTTTGTTAACGGAGTCCTAGGCTCGGTTAGCGCTCTTGCTAGTAGGTAGAAAGACATGGAGGTAGAAAATGCCCACAGTTTTTGAGCGGATAAAGAAGATAGTTGTTGAGCAGCTCGGCGTAGAGGAGAAGGAGGTCATACCCTCAGCCAGTTTTGTTGACGATTTAGGCGCCGATTCTCTGGATTTGGTTGAGCTGATAATGTCATTAGAGGAGGAGTTCAGCAATCCCGGCCAGAAGGTAGAGATACCGGACGAGGATGCTGAGAAGATAGTAACCGTTCAGGATGCCATTGATTATATTCATGACCATGGCATCAAGGATAGCTAAATAAGGGTAACCCCATCCCCTGTATCCCCTTCCCCTTAACTAAGGGGAAGGGGAAGAAATTTAAAAAGAGGGGCTTTCGCCCCTCTTGGACTGTTTAATTATCATCTTGAGATGAGAATCATCTTATCATCAAGTAAACATCTTCAGAGATAAGGTGAGTAAACTCTAATAGGTGTCACACTGGAAACAACATCAGAATCAAACATGAAAGACCAAATACTGCAAATGCCAAAATAATTGTAATGACAGTACCTGCAGGTTTATTTGGGAAATCTAAGCTCCAACTAGCCTTTTTACCTTCAAAATTAGCCCAGAGATTATCTGGTAACGTCTCAGGTGCGTTTTCGTATCTTCTTTTAATACTCTTAGATAACGCAGGTTCTATGTGATCTAAGTAGCTACGGAAGCTGGATAGATAGCGTTTTTCCCACGTGAACTTTTTAACTGTATCAATCCACGCCCAAATGAGGGTAATGATGAACAAGAGTGTTAGCACTCCAGCAGAGATGCCCCCCATTATCTTACCAGACAATGACATAGGTCTAGGCAGACGGTCAATCAGGGACATTTGTTCACTGGGTCTCTCCTTTGTCAGGTCTTGAACAACCACATCTCCATCAATTATGTCTCTATTGAGCGCAGCTGGACATGGATCTACAGCCAACGGTTGCTCAGATGCTACATAGAAAGAGCTAATCATGTATTCACCTGACCGCCATTGAGAAAACTGGATTTGAAACTTATTTACGTCTAATTGCGCAACATCACTCTGGAATGTATCTGCTTCCTCCTCGACCCTCAGTATTTTTGTGTCTTCTGGGAACATGAAGTTCAACCCCTCACCGATTATATTCGCTTGATTACCCATACCTACTATAGTTTTATCTCCTGAATTGACGAATTTAACTTTAAGTTTCCATAGGTGTGCAACCTCTTCACCCGCGTATATAAACTTCGCCTCTAGCTCAGGGTGGTAGGTCGTTAACTCATCACAGGCCAAAACTTGAGCGGCAATCTCAGTCTTTTGTCCCATAGCAAGGTAGCTTAGCAACCCTATTACTAGGGCAACCAAGCCTACGACGATGCCTAAAACTAAGCCAAATCTCTCAAAAAAAGACGAGACACGTCTTTCAACCTTGTTAGACTTCTCCATCCCATTATTCTCTTTAGTTTATATTATATCACTTTATGTTATATTCTTTAATACTTCCTCCAGCACCTTTTGCCAGTCCTTTCCAAATCGTTTGGGGTTGAGGCGGAGCTGGGTGGTGCCTACCTTTATGCCGTCTTTTAGCACCGGCGCAAGTTTCTGCTTATCAAACTGCATGCCGTCAAATAGCCTTGCTACAATCTGACCATCCTCGGTAGATATAGACTCAATGCCCGCCTTGGCTGCCAGAATCTTGACCTTGACTGCGTAGAGCAGGTTTTTTACCTCTACCGGCAGAGCGCCAAAGCGGTCGCTGAATTCCTGAGCCAGAGTCTCCACCTGCTCAACCCTGTCCAGCTTCACCAGGCTCTGGTACAGGCTTAGTCTGGTCTCAACATCAGCGACATACTCTTCAGGGATAAAGGCTGGTAGGGGGAGGTCTAGGGTGGGGGGTGGCAGGCGGGAGGGTCTAGCTTTCTCCGGGGCGCCAGCCTGTTTTGCCTTCTGCTCCTCTACTGCCTCAGCCAGAAGCCGGCAGTAAAGGCTGAAGCCAACGGCGCTGATAAATCCGCTCTGTCTTGCCCCGAGCAATGTCCCCGCTCCCCTAATCTCAAGGTCTTTCATGGCGATGCCAAAACCAGCCCCCAGCTCGGTGGCTTCAAATATAGTCTTTAGTCGCTTCTCGGCATTTGGCGTTAGGTGCTTCTCCTTGTCATACAGGAAATAGGCGTAGGCAAGGTTGGCACCACGCCCGACCCGCCCCCTTAGTTGATATAGCTGGGTTAAACCAAATTTGTCGGCTCTGTTGACAACCAGGGTATTAACGTTGGGCATATCCAGCCCTGATTCAATAATGGTGGTGCAGACTAAGATGTCGCTCTTGCCTCGGGCAAAGTCAGCCATCACCATCTCCAGTTCCGCCTCGGGCATCTGACCGTGGGCGATGGCAATCCTTGCCTCAGGTATTAACTCCCGGAGCTTGTTAGCAACAAGGGCTATGCTTTGAACCCGATTATGAACAAAGAAGACCTGCCCGTTGCGTTCCAGCTCGCGGAGAATAGCCTCTCGGATTAACCGCTCGTTATATTCGGCAACATAGGTTTTGATGGGAAGGCGTTGCTCAGGCGGGGTCTCCATGGTGCTCATATCTCTCACCCCGACCAGAGACATATGAAGGGTGCGGGGGATTGGGGTGGCACTCAGGGTGAGGACATCCACCTCCTGCCTTATTTTTTTAAGGTGCTCTTTATGGACGACACCAAAGCGTTGCTCCTCATCAATGATGAGTAGTCCCATATTTTTGAATACCACATCCTTTTGTAATAGCCGGTGGGTTCCAATGCAGATGTCAACGCTGCCGTCAGCCAGTCCCTCCAGGATAGCCTGCTGCTCGCTCGGCGTCTTAAATCGACTCAGGACCTCAATTCTTACCGGGAAGGCATCCAGCCTCTGGCTGAAGGTGGCAAAGTGCTGTTGAGCCAGCACGGTGGTCGGCACCAGCACAGCTACCTGTCTATTGTCCATCACTGCCTTGAAGGCGGCGCGGATAGCGACCTCGGTCTTACCGTAGCCAACATCCCCACACACCAACCTGTCCATGGGCTTGGCTTTCTCCATATCCCCCTTTACCTCCCCCTGAACCTTTATCTGGTCTGGGGTCTCAACATAGGGGAAGGAAGCCTCAAGCTCCTGCTGCCATACAGTATCCCGGGAAAAGTCAAAACCGGGGATGACCTCTCTGGTGGCATAGAGGGCTAAAAGCTCCTGGGCGACATCTTCAGCTGCTTCCTTCGCCCGTTGTTTAGTTCGCGTCCATTCCTGGGTGCCCAGTCGGTTCAGCGCTGGTGGCTGGTCGCTGGCTCCGATGTAGCGGTTGACCCGGTCTATCTGGTCAGTGGGGACATAGAGCTTATCGCCGGCGGCATAGTGTAAAACCAGGTATTCCTTTTCGCTGCCCTCGGTGCTCATCTTAGTAACCCCGGCAAACTTGGCAATCCCATGCTCAACATGCACCACATAGTCGCCCGAGGCAAATTCAATGACGAACTTATGATGGGGCACCGGTCTTCTTTTGACCAGCCGCCGTTGCTTAATAAAGCCAAAGACTTCGGCATCGGTGAACAGGTGGGTCTCATTGTTTATCACCCAGCCCTCAGCCAGTGACCCCTGGACTAAGGTCAGTGAGCCGGGCGGGGGTGTTTGCTCTATCTTGGTAATGGGGGAAGCAATAATATCCTCCTGACCCAATAGCTCAGATAGTCGGCTAGCTTGATGGCTGACGATTATCAGCCGTTGTTTTTGCTCGAGCAGCTGCTTTGCCTTTTTGATGAACGCAGGTAGCTGTCCGGCATAGCTGGGAGCAACAGTGAAGTTTAGCTGGCAGCAATGCTTATCCTCGCCAATACTCCAGGCAATGAGCGTCAGGCACGGCTTTTGTCTTATTTTTGGCTCTAGCTCTTTCCAGGTGAAATATGGTCTGGGGAAATTATGCGGCAGCTCTCCCCGTTCTATCTTCTCGTTGCGCAATTCACTGGCTTGAGTATCTAGCTCATCCATTGCCTGTTCAATGCTCGTCGGTTCATCAAGGACTAGAAGGCAGGCTGGGGGCAGGAAGTTGAGGAGGCTATCTTTTTTGTCGCTCAGCAGCGGGGTTAGCAGTTCTATAGCCGGACCAATGGCTATGGATGATACCGGAGTTAGTGACCGCTGGCTTGCCGGGTCAAAGGTTCGGATGCTTTCTATGGTGTTGCCGAAGAATTCAAGCCTCACTGGTAGGTCGCCGGTGGGCAGGTAGATGTCAATGATGCCGCCGCGATGACTTATGGTCCCGGGCATTTCCACGATGTTTTCCATCCTGTAGCCCATGGCTTGCCATTTTCTTAGCAGGTAGAATGGCTCAATATCCATCCCTAGTTTTATTGTGTGGCAGGTAGAGATGAAATCACTATACGGCGTTGTCTTCTGCATCATGGCTGGGGCGGAGGCAACAACTAAGGGGGCACCTGCGTTTCCATCTATATTAGCTAACGCTGATAGCACCTGTACCTTTTCCTGCTCGGTGGAGGTATCTGAGGCAATACGCTCGTAGGGGAGGGCATCAGGCTCGGGGAGGAGCTTTACCTGGCTGGAGTTACTCCAGGTCAACAGTTGTTCATAGAGCCTTCGGCATTTTTCTGGTTGTGCTGTAACCACCACCATAGGCAGTCGCAGAGACTGGTATAGAGCAGCTATGACGTAAGGTTTAGCCGCATCGAGCACTACTGCCTTGGCGGTTCCATTTTGTTGTTTGAGCTGGTCTACAAGCTGACGGTAGTCGGGCATCTCCTCAATGAGATGTAGTAGTTGAGTCAGGTTCAACTTCATCCTCCCCAAACACCACTAGGGCTAGCCGAGACGGTCTAGCCCTGCCAGAGAATTTTAGCACAGGAGGGGGTATGGGGCAATTAAGAGATTGTCTAGCGACCTATCCCCCTCAGCACCCTGAAAAATCATAGATTTTTCAGGGAACCCGCTTTAGCTTTATAGGCGCAATCTAGGGTGTTTAAGAGGGGCGCTAGCCCCTCTTAAGAAACTATCTTCCCCTTCCCCTTATTAAGGGGAAGGGGATAAAGGGGATAGGGTTAATAAGCAATCTCCAATTAATCTCCTTGTCCAACCTGCCCGAGCTTGCTATAATGGAGCAAGTTTATTTTGGTGGTAAATGGATAAATCTGTGCTGTCATATCACCGAATAGTGGCTAAGTTTGGCACCAGCCTGCTTACCGGCGGCAGCGACCACCTGGACCGGGAGATAATGGCAAACTTGGTGAGTCAGGTGGCGCAACTGCATGACCAAGGGCTGGAGGTGATTATAGTCTCCTCCGGGGCTATAGCCTCTGGCAGGCACAAACTGGGGCTAACCAGAAAGATTAAAGGTATTCCCTTTAAGCAGGTGCTGGCTTCAGTGGGGCAGCATCGTTTGATGAGCCTCTATGAGCAACTGTTCAGTCAGTATGATATCACCGTGGCTCAGGCATTACTTGCCAAGGCTGACCTCCTGGACAGGGCTGGTTATCTAAACGCCCGCAATACCCTTCTGGCTCTGCTGGAGCTGAGGGTATTATGCATTGTCAATGAAAACGATGTGGTGGCAGTGGATGAGCTTCACGAGGCTATATTTGGTGATAATGATAATCTTTCAGCTATGGTGGCTAATCTGATTGACGCCGACCTGCTGATGATTCTTACTGATACTGCCGGGCTATATACCGCCGACCCCCACCACGACCCCCATGCCTGC
>Ga0172362_10001580_pt1 | contig 19500 bp, 18 predicted proteins | sample LakKivs1_kivu2a2_FD_114534 | JGI IMG/M metagenome (GOLD analysis project Ga0172362, IMG submission 114534) | Sediment microbial communities from Lake Kivu, Rwanda - Sediment s1_kivu2a2 | ecosystem: Environmental > Aquatic > Freshwater > Lake > Sediment | place: Rwanda: Western Province, Lake... | reverse complement strand
TCCATCCCGGCTGGCGTCGTTGCTCGTCGTCGCAATACGTCGAGTATTCCTCCTCCTCGCGCCTCGCCAGCCGGGCGCCTCGACCGCCCCAATTCACACATCTATCTTCTCGCGGGTCCTAACGGGTCAGCGCCACGCGCTCTTTGGCGTATGACGCCCGGTTCACGACATCGGAAAAGCGCTTGCGCGCCGCCGCAGTGGAAACCTTGATCATGCCTATGTTGTACACCATGGACAACACGACGTCGATCCCTTCCTTCGCTTCGCTGCCAGGGCCACTCGAGACGCTTCACACATTGAAGCGGAAGTTGATGACGTCGCCGTCCGCGACGATGTACTCCTTGCCCTCCAGGCGCAACTTGCCGGCCTCGCGGCACTTGGCCTCGCTGCCGAGCCTTACCAGATCCTCCCAGCGCATGACCTCGGCGCGGATGAAGCCGCGCTCGATGTCGGAGTGGATCTTGCCCGCCGCCTTGTGCGCGCTTGCGCCCTTGCGCAGGGGCCAGGCGCGGCACTCGTCTTCGCCGACGGTGAGGAAGGCGATCAGGTCGCACAGGGCATAGGCGGCGCGGATGAAGCGGCCGGCGGCGGGCTCGTCGAGCCCGAGCGAGGCCACGAACTCCTTCTGCTCCTCGGGCGCCATCTGGGCGATGTCCATTTCCACCGTGCCCGCGAGCACCACGAGGCCAAGGCCGCTCTGCCGCGCGTGCTCCGCCAGATCGGCGGGGGCAGGCTTGGCGACGTCGGCCTCGGTCACGTTGAGGATGAGCATGAGGGGCTTCAGGGTCAAGAAGCGATAGCCCGCGATCGCGCCGAGATCGGTCGCGGTGAGATCCCCCAGGCTGCGCAGGGGCTTGCCCGCGTCGAGGCAGGCCTTGAGCTTCTCCATGAGCTCCTTCTCGCCGGGCTTGGCCTTCTCTTTCTTGAGGCGTTCGAGCCGGTTCTCGACGAGGATGAGGTCGGAGAGATTCATCTCGATCTCGAAGTCGTGCGCCTCGCCGAGCGGTTGCGGCGCCTCGCCGTCGGCGCCGGCGAAGCCGCGCACCACCTGGCAGAGGGCGTCCACCTCGCGCATGGCGCGCAGGACCTGTTCGTCGAGGCCCTTGCCCTGGGAAGGCGAAGGCGCCACGGCCACGTCGCAGAAGGCGATCTCGGCGTAGACCGTCTTCTTGGGATTGTAGATCTTCGCCAGCGCGTCGACGCGGGCGTCCGGCACCTTGACCACCCCGAGGTTGGTCTTGCCGCGGGCGGCACCGTAGCCGGTTTCAGCCGAAAGACCCGTGAGTGCATTGAATACCGTGGTCTTCCCGCTGCCGGGAAAACCCACCAAGCCGATTTTCATGCCAGCGTCCTAGCGCGCCCCTGCCGCCGCGGTCAACCGGCAAGGCCAGCGGTTGCACTTGCGCGGGGCGGGGCCTTCAGCCTAGATTGCCCCCACAGGGGAGGACTCATGATATTGCCTGCCACGCATGGTTCCCGCGGCCCGAGGCTCGGCCTTCGCTCGCTTTGCGCCGTTGGTTTGGCAGTTTCGCTGGTGGCGATGAGCGTCGCGCCGCCGTGCGCGCACGCGGGGAAGGGCAAGGCGGCGAAGAGATGGGGGGATCTCGACGAGATGGATGCGCGCGAGGCATTTGCCGCCGGCAACTACAAGATCGCGCTCGACATCTACGCCAAGCTCTATGCCGAAAAGCTGCACCCGACCTTCCTGCGCAACATCGGGCGCTGCTATCAGAACCTCGGCGAGCCCGAGCGCGCCATCTCGAGCTTCCGCGAGTACCTGCGCAAGGCCAAGAGCATACCCGCGGACGAGCGCGCCGAGGTCGAGGGCTACATCGCGGAGATGGAGGCTTTGCAGAAGCAGCAGGCGGCAGCGGCCGCACCTCCGCCTCCCCCGGCCCAGCCCCTGCCCGCGGCCCCGCCGCCGGTGACCCCGCCGCCGCTCCAACCTGCCGGATTGGCGATGCAGCCGGCACCGGTGGTGACCGCGCAGGCGCCCCCTGCCGAGCCGACGCCCTTGTACAAGCGCGCCTGGTTTTGGGGTCTCGTGGGCGGGGTGGTCGTGGCCGGGACACTCGGCGGGTTGTGGGCCGGCGGGGTCTTCTCGGCGGAGTCCAACAACAGCTGCCCGCAGGGCTATGACTGCGGCCTGTAGGTGCCCCTTTTGCGCGTGCCAGGAGACGACATGAGCCATCTCGATTCGAAAGGACGATTCCTCCGCGCTGCCCGGGGAGCGCTGGGCGCGACCGTGGCGCTTTTCGCGGCCTGCTCGTCGAGCGACCAGCGACCGTTGCTTCTGGTCAACGTGAATGGTCTTGCGACCGTCGCCAATCCCCAACAGGTGGTGCTGACCGTGACCGTGCAAGACCAAGGGGCTGGCTCGGATGGAGGTGCGGCGCCTATGCCTCCGCTCACGACTTCACGAGAGCCGAAGGCCGACGGCAAGTACGGCATCCTTCTGCCCGACGGAACTTCGGGCGTGGCGTCCGCTTCCGCCGCGGTCTTGGGCGCCGGCGGGTGCCTCTTGGCCCAGGGGGTGGGTGACCGGGTCGTCGTGGTTTCGCCCGGCGAGACGAGCGGCCCCATCATCATCACCCTCGTCGCCGCGGGTCCGTGCGGCCTCGACGGTGCCGTGGCCGACGCCTGGGTGGCGCCGTTCGATGTCCCCGTCCCTCTCGACGGGGGCGGCGTGGACGGGGGCGGAGGCATGGACGTCGAGCCTGATGCGCCGGCGGATGAGCGACCGCGCGACGACATCGGCCCCGACCGGATCCCCGATGTTCCCCAGCGGCTCGACCTCTATCCCGACGCGCCCGCGTCGGATCTGCCGCCCGCCATCGACGTCGCGCTCGACGGCGGCATCGACGGCCAGGCTGTCGATAGCGCTCCCGACGTCAGCACGATGAACGTGCTAAAGAACTGCACCCCCTACACCCATACCCGCACGTTCTCCGGCGGCGTGGTGGGTGACTTCGGCGTGCGCGTCCTGTCGTTCTCGCCCGACGGCAAGTACCTGGTGAGCTTCGGCGAGGACGGGAGGGCCAAGGTGTGGGACGTCACCGCGACCGGCCTGGCGCCGACGGCGGAATCATCCGGCGGCATCGTCATGACCGGCGACCGCAACCTGTACGGCGGATTCAGTCCGGACGGCAACTACCTCGCGGTCGGAGACCAAAGCGGCCTGGTGACCGTATACGACTTTCCCGCCACGGTTTCTTTCGGTGCGCCGGTGACGAAGTGGACGCTCCCGGCCACGGCCCTTGCCTCGCCTGCGCCCGGCCGGGCGTACCGAATCCAGTTCACCACGGACTCGAAGTACCTGGTGGTCCTGTACGATGGCGACTCCTCTTCGGATCCGAACCGACTCGGGGTATGGGAGCTGGCCTCTTTGCCCGGCCTGCTCAAGATCGTGACCTATCCGGCGAAGGAATGGCCATATGCCGTTCTCGCGGGGAGCTACCCCGGCAACCTGTGGGTGGCCACGGCGGAGGAATACACCGGCGATGCGGGCACGGCAACCAAGGTCGCGATAAGCGACGCGTCACTGGCGATTCCGTCCAAGATCGCGGTGGACATTCCTGGTTCGGTCGACGCCATGGTTTTCACCCCCGACGGCAACGCCTTGCTCGTCGGGGGCGACTTTGGCGAGGTTAGCCTATGGGCTCTGCCGAACAAGTCCAGCATCGTGCGCCAGGAACCGGCCCTGATCCCGCCCTCGACGTCGGGCATGTCGGTATACGCCATAGCCTTGACTCGCGACCGAAAGCACTTCGCTGCGGGCCTGAGCGACTTCTTCACGAGCGCATTCGTCAAGTTGGGGGCGATCGGGGAAAGCTGGAGCCTCACCAAGACCCTCGAGTACATTCCCTGGTCTCTTGCCTTCTCGCCGTCAGGTCTGGCCTTGGTGGTTGGGGAAAGGGACATGGGCGTGGTGCTGTACTGCACGCCGTAGGTCCCGGCCGGACGGGGCGAAGAGGGCGTCGCTACAGCTTCGCCGGCTCGTCAGGTTCGGGCCTGGCCTCGGGCTTCGGGGAAGAGTGCTTCCGGGCCGCGCGTGGGCGTGCGGGCGCGGACGGCTCGAGCGTCACGGCGAGATTGCTGTCCGCGGCGAGCGAGACCTGGCGCGTGGTGGGCACGAAGCCGTCCTTTTCCAGGCGTAGGCCAAGAGGTTCGGCGGCAGCGGGAAGCTCGATGGTTTCCGGCGTGGTTCCCAGCACGACCCCGTCGGACACGCGCACCGCACGGGCACCCGAGGGGGTGCTTTCCAGGCGAACGCGCACCCTGGCGGGAGGTTCGGCGCGACTCGGGGCCGTCGTCTGGGGAGTCTGCGGTGCCGGGCGCGTGACGGGCGGCGGTGGTGCAGGGGACGGGCGCAAGGCCACCACGGCAGAAACCGCGCCCGCAATCACCGCGGCGCCGATGCCGATGGGCACCCAGGTCCGCCTGGCCACCTTGATGGTGGTGCCTGCGCTCCCCGGGTGCATGGCGACTCCGGGGGTGAGAGTGCGAGGCGAAGGCACCTCGGCTCCTCCCGGAACGGCGTGATACGTGGGTGCGCTGCCCAGCGGATCCGTGCTGCCGAGTCTGTGCTCGGGAGAGACGCCGACCGGCAGCTTGGCCGCGGCCGCCAGAGCCGCGCGCACCTCGGCCATGGACTGGAATCGGTCGTCGGGCTTCTTGGCCAGCATGCGCATGACCGTCTGCTCGGTCCCCGGTGAAAGCTGCGGCACGAACTGGCGCAGCGCGGGCGGCGGCTCTTGCAGGTGCATGCTGAGCAGCTCGCCGAAACCCTCGGACAGAAAGGGCGGGCGGCCGGCGAGCATTTCGTAGAGGATGATGCCGAGCGAGTACACGTCGCTGCGGTGCTCGACCTCCTTGGTGCCCAGGCATTGCTCGGGCGACATGTAGATGGGCGTACCCATCAACGTGCCTGTGCGCGTCTTGAGCGAATCGCCGGCGAGCCGGTGCAGCTTGGCGATGCCGAAGTCGAGGATCTTCACGCGTTCCCGGCTGACGTCGGTCGGCTCGGGAATCAGGAAGAGGTTGTCGGGCTTGAGGTCGCGGTGGATGATGCCCTTGGCGTGGGCGGCGCCGAGACCCAGGGCCGTCTGCATGGCGATCTCGACGGCGTTCCTCTCGTCGAGGCGGCCGAGGCGCCGGATGCGCGCCGAGAGCGATTCGCCCTCGAGCAGCTCCATTACCAGGTAGGAAGATCCCTTCTCGGTGGTGCCGGAATCGAGCACCTCGATGATATTGGGGTGGCGAATGGCGTTGGCCGCGCGGGCCTCGTTCAGAAAGCGGGTAAGGAGCTGCGGATCGTGGTCCATGTCGGCGCGCAGCACTTTCACCGCCACCCGGCGGCCGATGCCGGGGTGCTCCGCCAGATACACCGCTCCCATCCCGCCCTCGCCGAGGAGCGAGATGGCTTGATAATTGCCGTACCGTTCGCCTATCACGCGCCCCGCAGTCTATCCTCTTTCACCGCCCGGTGCAGCAGCGGTCCTGTTCCTGCGCCAGAGCACCGAACGGGTTGACGGACCGAGTGAAATCAAGCAGTTGCGAGCGGCCCAAGGCGCGACGAGAGGAAATACTCGACGTATTTCGACGAGGAGCAACCCAGGGACGCGACGCAAATGCTTGATTTCACGACGGGAGTCAACCCGTTCGGTGCGCTAGGCCTGCGGCGCCCGCTTCTTCTTGCTTCTCGACAAGGTGGAGCAGCAGGGGGGCGAGGGCTTGCGGCCCGGAGACGCTACTTGAGGTAGCGGCCCGCCAGTCGTGTCAGGTCAGCCGTGATCTTCTCCCACTTCACGGTCTTGAGCATGATTGGCATGGCTCCCGCAGCGTCGCCGAAGTAGGTCAGCGCGCGCAAGGCATTCTGCACGTCCGCGCCCGGATACTTAGCCTCGAAGGCCTGGACCATCAACGGCAATGTCAGGTGCCTGCCGGCCAGCAGCTCGTAGACGTCGACGTAGTCGCGCTTGGTGGCGCGCCCGATGATAGCGGCCAGCTTCATGGCCCCGAGGTCGTGGAGCGAGGCGATGTCGAAGCCTCCGCCGTCCACCGGGGGCGCGACCATCTCATACCGGTAACGAAACAGACTGAACTTCACGCCGCCGACCCTTGCCAGGAACGTTCCCGGGGTGTTCTGTTCGACTTCGCCGTCGAATCCGAGGGCGTCGATGGCGACGAGCAGGTCGTCGGGCGGAAGGGTCTTTGGGGTGAACCAGTCGAGATCTACCGACTGGCGGTGCCCGAGCTGGAGGGCGAGGGCCGTGCCTCCGGCGAGGTAGGCACCCCACCGACGGGAGGTTTCCGCGACCGCCCGCAAGAGCTTCTGCTGGTTGGCGGGAAGCGCCTCCCAATGCAGCTCTAGCGGTTTTCCCATATCAGTGCTCCGATGTTTCGCCCTTGCCATCTGCGCGCCCGGTCTTCCGGTATCCACGGACTCATCTGCTCGACCGTGAGGCCCCTTCCCGCACGCCTGACGATCCAACCGGCGATTGCCTCGTCGCCGAACCTCTTGCGCAGCCACTTGCGCTGTTGGGCGTTCCCGTAGGTGAGCACATGGACCATGATCAGGTCGCGCTCGGCCGGCAGGCGCAGGTCGTCGAACCTGTAGGACCAGAACAGGGAGCGCAGGATCTCGGGCAGGCGTCCGTCCCACCTTGCGGACGCGGCCAGCTTGCCGATCTCGCGCCTCCTGCTGGGCAGCATGCGCGAGGCCCGGGCGGCGCCGCCTTTGCGTCCGCCCAGGCGGCCGAGAGCGACGGCGTGAGCGTTCTTCATGCCGAGATTCTACCTTACCCGGTCAAGCATGGCAATGATGAGTCAAGCGAGGGTGACGCAAAAGCAGGGGCCAAACGATGCCTCATCGCGGATCCCCTCCGGGTCCCTCTCCGAGGGTAGTGTGTGCGACCGGATCCCTCTCCCGGATCCCTCTCCGAGGGTAGTGTGCGGATCCCTCTCCGAGGGTAGTGTGTGCGACCGGATCCCTCTCCGAGGCCAGTGTTCGCGAAGTAGCATAGTGACGGGTGCCGGCAAGCGGGAGAGACGGGCAACGGAGGCGAATGGGATCGAAAGAGGCCGAGAGGCAGAGATCACGCGCCAGATCGGCACCTCTCCGGGGCGGATCTTTTCGCGCGGCTCGCCGGCGTCTGGCTTCAAGCCTGCTTTCCCAGCCGAGATGGGCAGACGACTCCGACGCGCTGGACGCACTCAGCGCTCGACTGGACTCCCTTGCTGCCAGGCGTCTTCTGCCCGCAACCGTCAGGAGCACTCTATCCTGTTTCGCCGCCCTGCGAAGCGGCCCCACGCCGCCAGCGCAGGGTGAGGACGGACTCGACAAGCAGGACGAGGATGAGCAGGGCGGAAAGGAGGTGCCAGATCTCTACCCGGTGGGTTCTTGGTTTTGTCCCGGGGCCGGACACGGCGATGCGATCGGGTCGTCTGTCGGCGGCCAGGCGCGCGAAGTCGGACTCGCGCGGATCCAGATTGACCGCGAAATCCTGCGCCGACAGCGCCATGAAGGTGCCGTCGACGCCGGCGGCACGCACGCGATAGATGCCGATTTGGTCGGTGCCTAGAAAATCCACCCCATGCGCGGTCCCGGCCGGTTCGCGCTTGCCCACCCACACCGAGCCGTCGGGACGCGTGACCTCGATGGTCTGGGCGTCGCCGACGAAGGCGAGCAGGCGGGGCTGGCCCACAAGCAGGTTGGCGGCGCTCTCTTGCTCGCTGGCGCCCACGAGGTATCGGGCCGACTCGCGCACGAGCGGCAGGTAGCCGGCGCGGATGGGCAAGTCGGTCCATTCGCGGTCCGCGGTGGTGGTGAGAAGCAACACACGCCCCCTACCAACCTCGCGCCCGACCAGGGCGGGAGCGCCGCTCTCGTAGCGCAGGATGACCGCGCGGCTGGCGGTGTCGCGCGCGGGCTCGAGGAGGATGTACCTGAAGAAGCGCGCCGATTCGAGGCCGTTGCCCTGGGCGGGGAAAGCCGTCAGGAGCGGGTGGCGGCGGTCGAGCGGCATGAGGCGCTCGGCAGGGCGTTCGTCGACCGTTTCTCCTCCGGGCTGTCCGGGCAGGGCGGCGGCCGTGCGCAAAAGGCCCAGGGGCTGGGGCAGAAGGCTTGCCATGCGCTGGTTCCAGATCGTGCCGTCCACGCGATCGCCGACCGAAATGAAGAGGCCTCCGCCGCCGGTCACGTAGGATTCCAGGGCCTTGGCCAGGGCCTGCGACGGTTGCGACACGTTGAGGAGAGCGACGACGGTGTAGCCTTGCAGGCTCTCGGCAGCAACGTCGTCGACCAGCTTGATCGTCACCTGCGCCCCGCCGGCAGCGTTGCGCAAGGCGGTCTCGAAGAAGAAGGCCTCGTCCTCGTTGCGTGAAATGCGCGGGTCGCCGTCGACCAGAAGGACGCGCAGGCTGCGCGCCAGCTCGACGTGGGCTTGGCGACGATCGTCGAGGGGAAAGGCATCGCCGTCAATCTCGACCATGACGTCGTGCGAGCCGCGGCCGTCCGGCGGCAGGCTGTGGAGGAAACGCTTGCGCGCGTGGCCGCCGGCCGGGAGATCGGCGGTTCCTTGTGCCACGGCAGCGCCGTCCACCCGCAAGGTGACGCCCAAAGCGGCCGCGCCCTTCTTGGAGAAGTCGGCGATCTCGGCCGTGACCGCGATGTCGCTCGGCCCGGCATCGGCCGCGGGCTCGACGCGCAGGTCGACCACGGCGCGGTTGTCGACGCTCGCACCGCCGGACACATCCTCGACGACGATTTCGGGCGGGTTCTGCGCGGGCAGGCCGGCCCCGTCTTCCCAGCCCGTGGCCTGCAGGTCGGTGAGAAGGTACACGCGGCGATGGCGGCGTGGGGAATTCGCCAGGAGGGAGGCGGCTTGGCGCATGGCCGCGGTGAAATCCGCGGGGCGGGCCGAGCAACGCGTGGACTCGATGGCCTCGACCACGCGCGCGCGCTCGGGCTCGAGCTCCCCGATGCGCGGGGGCGACCCGGCCGAGGTGAACAGGAAGGCCAGCTCGGAATCCGAGGGGAACTGGCGCGCCAGAGCCAAGGCGCGGGCCCGCGCCCGCCCGAAAAGCGTACCTACAGGAGTCCGCTGCTGCATGCTGGCCGAGTCGTCGAGCACGATGACCGCCGCTTGCGCGTCGAAGGTGACGGCCGGCAAGTCGGAGGCGCGTTCGGAAAACGGGCGCGCATAAACGAGCGGCAGGCTCGCCGCCGCGGTGGTGCGTACCACCAAGAGCAGGATCTCGCGCAGGCGGCGGCGCGCCTGCACGCGGCGCTCGGAGCGCAGAAGGAGCTGCATGGCCGCGAAGCGGACGGGCGAAGCGCGGCGTTTGCCCACGCGATGGATGAGGTAGGGGAGAAACGCCGCGACCAGGCCGAGGAGAAGGGAAGGTGCGAGAAACCCCATCACCGCTTCTCCGCGCGGTCGGAGAGAAAGGCGTGCAGGAGATCCGAGGGCGGCAGATCCGTGCGCGCGAAGCGGTACTCGATGTGCGCCTCCAGGCAGAAGGAACGCCAGCGCTCGCGAAACCAGGCCGATTCCTCGCGAAAAGCCGGCACCAGCTCGCGCGCCTCGGCGATCAGGGTGCGCCGGTCGCCGGGCTCCATGCCTTCGAAGAAGGTCAGGTCGTCGAAGGGCAGCTCGACCTCGTCGGCGTCGAGCACGTGGCACAGGACCACGTCGTGGCCGCGCGCGCGCAGTTGGCGCAGGCGCTCGGCGGTGGGGCCGCTTGCGGCCGGGCCGCTCGGCTCGGGCTCGCTGTCGAGGAGGTCGGAGAACAGCACCACCAGGCTGCGCTTGTCGCACGCCTCGGCCACGGCATCGAGGGCACGCCTCATGTCGGCCGTGCCTTCAGCCTGCAAGGTCTCCATGGCCGAGAGCACCTCACGGATCTGACCCGGCCGGGTCGAGGGCGGCAAGAAGGCGCGCGTCTCCTCGGCAAACGCCAGAAGACCCGCGGCGTCCCGCTGCTGGCCAACCAGATAGGCGAGGGCGGCGCCAAGATAGGTGGCGTACTCCAGTTTCGACACCGAGGCGCGGCGGTAGGCCATGGAGGCGGAAGCATCGAGCACGAGCAGGACGCGCATCTCGGTCTCGTCCTCGAAGCGCTTGATGGTGTAGCGGTCGGTGCGGGCCACGGCCTTCCAGTCGATGCGTCGGATGTCGTCGCCCGGCGCGTACTCTTTGTGCTCGGTGAACTCGAGCGAGGTGCCCGCGTGCAGGTTGCGGTGCGCGCCCGACAGGGCGCCTTCGACGATGGTACGCGCGCGCAGGGCGAGCGAGGCCAGCCGTGCCAGATCCACCGGGGCGAGCAAGCCGAGGTACTGGTCCTGGCCGGAAGGGGTCGTCGGGTCTGACATGGGCTAGAGCACCGAACCGGTTCTAGGCCGAGCAATTCCCAAACGGTTCACCACATTTGCATCCAAGCCCCCGCCTTCTTCTTGCCCCTAGAGATCCTTGCGCTCTCTCCCGTGCAGGTTCCTCGGTCGTGAACCGAATCCTTCCATTCTCTGCGCCCTCCGTTGTCTCTGTGCTCTCTGTGGTGAACATCCTGAAGGAATTCGAATTCTAGCCCGTTCGGCGCTCTAGGTGGTAACCGAGTCGAGGATGGTCGCGACCAGATCGGCCGACTGCACCCCGTCGGCTTCGGCGCGGAAGTTGCGAACCACGCGATGGACGAGCACCAAAGCAGCCAGCTTGCGCACGTCGTCCGCCGACGCGGCATAGCGGCCGTCGAGAACGGCGCGCGCCTTGGCCGCCATAACCAGGTGCTGGCAGGCGCGCGGGCCGACTCCCCACGCGACATACTTGCGCACGGCCTCGGGTGCTTCCGGTCCGGGCCGGGTGGCGCGGCAGATGGCGACGGCGTGCGCGAGCACGTGCTCGGCCACCGGCACGCGCGCGACCAGATCCTGCAGCTCGACGATACGGGCCGGGGTGAGGATCTTGCGCAACCCGGTGCTGCGTGCGTTCGGTGTTTGCGCGGCGATGCGCAGCTCGTCGGCGGCGCTGGGGTAGCCGACGTCGATCTGGAACATGAAGCGATCGAGCTGCGCCTCGGGCAGTGGGTAGGTGCCTTCTTGCTCGATGGGGTTCTGGGTGGCGAAAACCAGGAAAGGGAGGGGCAGCTCGTAGCTGTTGCCGCCGGCGGAGACGCGGTATTCCTGCATCGACTGCAGGAGCGCGGCCTGGGTCTTGGGCGGGGTACGGTTGATCTCGTCGGCGAGTACCAGGTTGGCGAAGACGGGGCCGCGCACGAAGCGGAAGACGCGGCGGCCGCTCGTGCGATCCTCCTCGAGCACGTCCGAGCCGGTGATGTCCGAAGGCATCATGTCGGGGGTGAACTGGATGCGGCCGAAGCTCAAGTCGAGCGTCTCGGCCAGGGTCTGGATGAGCAGGGTCTTGGCCAGTCCGGGCACGCCCACGAACAAGCCGTGGCCGCGGGCGAAGAGCGCGATGAGCAGGTGCTCGACGACCTCGCGCTGCCCCACGATGCGCTTGCCAATCTCGGCCACGAGCGCCTTACGCGCCTCGGCCAGCTCGCGCGCGAGTGTCAGGTCGCGCACCTCGGGCCCCGCCGGAGTCGCGGCGGCCAGACTCGCATGGGACATAGGTTCGAGCATCAGCCACAGAATGCCACGGCAACGCAACGCGGGCAAAGACGGGATCGTTGGTGTGCCTCGGAATCCCAGGCCGAAGACCCATGGGCGTTCAGCGGCGAGACTCAAGCCGGATGGGCAAAACCGCCGAGGAAAGGGAGCCCGATGCGGCGGGTGATGCGGGTCGCCCGTTTCTTCTCGCGGCCGCATCGGATTTGTGCCGCGGCCGGATGGCGCACGCGGAGGGTAGGTCGGAATTCCTCGCCATGCGGCCGATGCATAGGGCGGGCTAGGCCGCTTGCCTCTGGCGACGCTTGTCTTCGTACATGGCTTCGTCGGCGCGCACGAAGATGGCGAGGTCGGTGGTGTCGACGTCGCGGTAGGTGGCGGCACCGAAGCTCAGGCCCACGGGCACCTCTCGGCAGGTGTTGGCCACCGCAAGATCGCGACGCAGCCGTGAGATCAGGCAGGCCGCATCGTCGGCTCTGGTGCTGGGTAAAAGCAACGCGAACTCGTCACCGCCCAGGCGGAACGTGACATCGTAGGCGCGCAGGTTCTGGGCAAGGAAGTGCGCGACCCACTTGAGGGCGCGGTCTCCGGCCTCGTGGCCGTGGCAGTCGTTGATCTCCTTCATGTTGTTGACATCGACGACGACCAGGGTGAAGGGGCTCTCGGGGTCGCGACGCGCCCGCGCCAGCTCCTCGGCCGTGCGTTGCTCGAAGTAGCGCCGGTTCCACAGGCCGGTGAGCGCATCCCGGTAGGCCAGCTCGCGCAGACTCCGAATGCTGGCCAAGGTTCGGCGCAACTCTGCGTTTTCGCGAGCCAGGGCCGCCACGCTCGACGTGGAGGATCGACGTCGCGGGTTCGTGGGGTGTGCACCGGGAACGGGGTGGGGGCAAGGAGTCATGTGCAAAAGAACGCCGGGCTTCATCGGAAAACCTCTCTTGGATGATGCTTTCTCCCCAAGCAAGTGCCGTGCCTTCGCCGGTGTCAGATTTTGACAAGTCCACAATCGGCGATTTTGCTTACACTTTTGTAGCGCGAATACTTCTGGGAAGTCCGGACCCCGGCCGAGCCGCAAAGGAAGAACGCGATTCTGACCTGCGCCGCCACAGACGTGACGTGCGCGAGAGGCGCCCGCAGCTCACGCGGGTTCGGGTGTCGGTTTGTCACCGCGTTGACGGTGAATCCAAGCCGGTTGCGGCCGCCGTTTGCGCCACGGGATCTCCGTGCGTTCGTCGCGGATGAGGCCGGGGAGGCGGTTGCCGTCGGGACCGATCGCCAGACTTCTCGCGGGTCCTAAGCTTGCAGGCGAGGTCATAGAGGACTACCCGAATGGCTTCCCGTTTCCAGCCTGTCTCGTTCTTGGCCGAACTGCGGACACCATGGCGGTTCACCCGGTGTGGGCCTTCGACCGCCCATCGTGCCACGCTGTTCTGGTCACCGTCTACCGGCCCGATCCGGCACGGTGGGCGACTGAATTCCGTGCGCGGGTGAAACGATGAAGACGCAAGGACCCGCGGTGTGCCCGAGATGCGGGGGAGACCTCGATTCGGCTCGCCGAGTGGAACGAAGTGTCAGAGAGGGAACGGACGTCGCCCTGGTGAACGTCGTCGCGGACGTCTGCTCTCGATGCGGCGAAACACTTCTCCACCCCGGGATGGTGGAGTTGTTGGCACATGCTCGGGAGGTCCTTCGCAAAGGATCAGCCGCCCCGGCGGTGGGTAGGGTCTTCGATCTTCGGAATGAAGCTGCCTGAGCTGTCGCAGAGCCGCCTGGTGCCTGCACTTCTGGCCTCGTGGGACGAGCAGCCACCACGGGCTCGCCGGTCATCACCCTTCAGACGGCGACCGGTGGCGCGGGGTCGGTGCCGAGGTGCAGGATCCAGAGCGCGAGCAGCCCCGACATGGCAACCTACGGACCAAGCTCCAAGTCCATGAGCAGCGCGTCCTCGCCGTTGTTGGCGTAGTAGCGCGGGCGCGTGCCCACGAGGCGAAAGCCGAACTTGCGATAGAGCGCCTGAGCGGCCTGGTTGGAGACCCGGACTTCGAGCGAAATCTTGCGGACGCGCTTCTGGCCGGCCTCGGCCAGGATGTGGCGCAGGATGTGTGAGGCGTGGCCTTGCCTGCGGGCTTGCGGGTGGACCGCGATGGTGAGAACGTGCAACTCGTCGGCCACCAGCCAGTAGTTGCAGAAGCCGACGGCGCGGCCGCTTTTCGCTTCGCGCAAGATGTGAAGCCGCGCCCAGGGCCGCGAGAGCTCCTCGGCGAAGGCCTGGCGCGTCCACGGGGTGGGGAAGGAGAGGCGCTCGATCTCCGTGATGGCATCGAGGTCGGCCTCGGTTCCGGCCGCCAGAAGGTAGTTCTGCGCGCCGGGCGCGTCGCGATCGTTTGCCAAGCTTCAACCCCGTTACAGGGGCGATCCTAGCCCGATCCCGGTGTGACGTCGTCTTTCTGCTCTGCAACGGCCTGGGCGATGCGCGACCACAGGGCGGCCATGCCCTCGCCGGTTTCGCCGGAAACCAGCGAGATCGAGGCGCCGAGTCGGCTCGATTCCGCGCGCAGCTTCTGCCGCAGAAGCCCGCGCTCGGCCGCGCCCAGCTTGTCGGCCTTGGTCACGACCACCTGGCAGGGCACGTGCATCGCGTGCAGCCACTCGAGAAGCTGGCTCTCCTCGTCGCCCAGGGGCCTCCGGGCGTCGACCAGGACCAGGACCAGGCGCAGCGTGGCTCGCTTTCTGACGTAGCCCTCGACCATGGCCTGCCAGGCGCGGCGTTCGCCGTGCGAGACGTGCGCATAGCCGTAGCCGGGCAGATCGACCAGGCGCAGGTGTCGGCGCGCTTCCTTGAGGCGGAGATCCACATCGAAGAGCACCAGGCCGCGCGTGCGGCCCGGCGTCTTGGACACACGCGCGAGCCCGCGGCGGCCGGCCATGCGGTTGAGGAGGGTGGACTTGCCGACGTTGGAGCGGCCGGCGATGGCGATTTCGGGAGGACCGGCCGGCGGCAGGTGCGCCTCGTCGCGCGCCTCGGCCAGGAAATCGGCGCGCACCACCGTGACAGGAGGGGATTCGGACATGACCTGCACAGTGTACGCGGATCCCGCTAAACTGGGGTTTGCCATGCGCAAGCTCAAGCTCGTCGGCCTGACCGGTGGCATCGGCTCCGGGAAGTCGGTGGTGGCGGATTGCATCCGCGACGCGGGTATCCCGGTGCTCGACGCCGACGCCATCGCGCGCCAGGTGGTCGCGCCCGGACTGCCTGCGCACGCGCAGATCGCCGAGGCCTGGCCCGAGGTCGTGTCGGGCGACGGCAGCATCGACCGCAAGAAGCTGGGGGCGCTGGTCTTCGCGGACGCGGAGGCGCGCAGGCGACTTGAAGGCATCACCCATCCCCGGATATTGGCCGAGGTGGAGGCCGAGACGGAGTCGCTGGCGGAGGTCGGGCACCGTCTGGCCTTCCTCGAGGCGGCGCTCCTGGTCGAGAGCGGGGTCCATCGCCGGCTCGACGGGCTGGTGGTGGTGTCGGCGGATGAGGACACACGCGTGGCGCGCGTGATGGCGCGCGACGCATGCTCGCGCGAGGCTGCCCTGGCTCGCATCCGGGCCCAGCTTCCCTTGTCCGAGAAGGTGCGCCTGGCCGACCGGGTGATCGACAACAACGGCGGCCTGGAGGCGACGCGGGCGCAGACGGCCGAAGTCGTGCGCCACTTCCGCCCCGGACTCGCGACGTCGTCGGCAAAGGGGTAGAGTCCGCCCAGCCGTGACCACCACCATCCTGATCGTCGATGACGAGAAGAACATCCGCCGGACCGTACGCATGGTCCTCGAAGGCGAGGGCTACACGGTCGAGGAGGCGTCGAGTGGTGAAGAAGCGTCGGCCCGCCTGCCCGACCTCGCGCCCGACGTGGTTCTGCTCGACGTGCAACTCCCCGGGATCTCGGGGCATGACGTGCTCGAGTCCCTGCGCAAGGCGCAGGCGCAGGACGACGAGGGTGGCAAGGCCCAGCCGGACCCCGTGGTGATCATGGTTTCGGGTCACGGCACGCTCGCCGATGCGGTACGCGCCACCAAGGCGGGGGCCTACGATTTTCTGGAAAAGCCGCTCGACCGCGAGCGCCTCATGGTGACCCTGCGCAACGCACTCGAACGTCGAGCCATGGTGCGCGAGGTGGCGGGCCTGCGCGCCTTGGCCGAGGGACGCTTCGAGATGGTGGGGCAGAGCCCGGCCATGGCCGCGCTCTACGCGCAGATCGCCAAGGTCGCGCCCACCCGCACACGCGTGCTCATCACCGGCGAGTCGGGCACGGGCAAAGAGCTGGTCGCGCGCGCCATCCATCGCGAGAGCCCCCTGCGCGACCGCCCCTTCGTCAAGGTCAACTGCGCCGCCATTCCGCCCGAGCTCATCGAATCCGAGCTCTTCGGCCACGAGCGTGGGGCCTTCACCGGCGCGGCCGCGCGCAAGAAGGGTCTCTTCGAGCTGGCCGACGGCGGCACCATCTTCCTGGACGAGATCGGCGACATGAGCCTGTCGGCCCAGGCCAAGGTGCTGCGCGTGCTGCAGTCGGGTGAGCTGTCGCGCGTGGGCAGCGAGACCACCCTCAAGGTCGACGTGCGGGTTCTGGCCGCGACCCATCGCGACCTGCCGGCCGCGGTGGCCAAGGGCCAGTTCCGCGAGGACCTCTATTTTCGCCTCGCTGTCGTGCCCCTGCGGGCGCCGCCTTTGCGCGAGCGGGTGCAGGACATCCCGCTTCTGTGCAAGGCCTTCGCGTCCCAGATCGCGTGCGAGAATGGCCTGCACGAAAAGCCCATCGCCCCCCAGGCCATCGAGGCGCTCTCCGCCTACACATGGCCCGGCAACGTGCGTGAGCTACGCAACGTGATCGAGCGCCTGGTCATCTTGTCCGAGGACAGCATCGGGGTGGGCGATCTGCCCGAGGAGATCATGGCCGAGGTATCGCGGCGCATTCCCTCGCTCCCGAGCCTCGGCTCGCTGGAGCTGCCCGAAGCGGCCAAGAACCTCCCCCTGCGCGAGCTGCGCGACTTGGTCGAGCGCCACTACGTCCGGGCCAAGCTCGACGAGAACGATTGGAACATCTCGCGCACGGCGCAGGTGCTGGGCCTCGAGCGCACCAACCTGCACAAGAAGATGCGCACCCTGGGCATCGCCCGCGAAGACCGCAAGGATTCGTAATCCAAACGTGGGCTTCGCAATCGGGCGACTCTGTGGTACCGATCATGCATGCCCGAGAGAAAGGCCCGCGCTCGTGCGGCGGTTCAAGCCGCCTGCCAGAAGATCGAGAAGATGCTGGGGTCGAGCCCGGCCTATCGCAAGGTGGAGGAGGGGCTCTTTGCCGTCAAGCAAGGCTCCTCGATGGTCATGATCAAGGTGCATCCGTGGAAGGACCACGCCTTGGTGCGCCTGGTGGCCCAGCTGGTCAAGGGCGTATCCATGGAGTGCACGCTCGCCGTGGATCTGCTGCAGCTCAACGCGGTTCTGCGCTTCGGCACCTTCGCCTTCATTCCCGAGGGCGATGCCGTGGTGCTCTGCCACACCCTGCTCGATCGCGACCTCGGAGACCATGACGAGTTCCTGGGAACCATCCGCGACTTCGCCTTCGTGGCCGACGAGTACGACGATCGCATCGCCGCCCGCTTCGGCGGTCAGACCATGGAAGATCTCATGGAAGAAAGCGTGATCGCCCGCATGCGCCAGTCGGAGGGCGCGGATCCCGTGTAGAGCACCGACCGGCCAGGAGCGCGAGTATTCTGGGACTGTTCACCACAGGGTCACCGGGTCCTTACGGGGGCGCGCAGAGGTAGTCTCGGCACGGGCTTAGCGCGTGGCACGAGGCGCAGGCGGCAAGGCGCCCATCCTGCGAGACGCGCTCGTTGACGTCGAGAACCTGCCAGTGCCAATCGTGGTTGGCGGTGTCGTAGCCGAGGTTCTCCTTGGCCATGAGGTAGAAGCCAATCAGGCTGCTGCACGATGGCTCTTGATGCTGCTCGGCCACGACCACGCTGCCTGCGGGCAAGGGGAAGCTCTGCGCGGTGTACGGATCGGCCGCCACCGCATTGGCGAGTACCCTCTGGTAGTTGTTGCTGTGGGCGGCATTCTGGCGACACTGGCGCACGGTCAGAAAAGCCGTCCGGTAGCCGAGCGGCAGAAACGCGCTGCGCTGGGGACTTGTGTCCTGAAAGCATCCCCCCAAAAGCAGGCACAGGCCGAGCCAAGCCCTCATGCCTACTCCTCTGCCTCGGCGACCTCGATACGGTTGCGGCCGTTGGCCTTGGCACGGTACATGGCCGTGTCCGCCAGGCGCAGCAGGAGATTCTCGCGCCGGCGTTGGTTCCCGCTCGGGGCCAGGTGATCGCGGTAGGACGCCACGCCGATAGAGGCACGCACCCCCGGCAAGGGCTGTGCCGATTCGACGGCATCGGTGTCGGCGTCGAAGAACGAGGCTTCCTCGATCACGCGGCGAAGGTGGTCGGCGGTCTGCCGGGCACGCTGCAGGCTCGCACCGGGCAGGATGGCCACGAACTCGTCGCCCCCGTAGCGGGCCAGGACGGTTGCCGGCGGAGCATTCTCGGCCAGAAGCCGCGCCACCTCGCGCAGGGTCCAGCTACCTGCCACGTGGCCGAAGCGATCGTTGACGTTCTTGAAGTAGTCGAGGTCGATGAAGAGCAGCGATAGATCGGTTCCGTTGTGGTCGGCGTGGGCGATCTCGTCCTGCAGGCGCACGTGAAAGTAGCGGCTGTTGAAAAGCCCGGTGAGGTGGTCGAGGCGCGCCAAGGCGCGGGCGCGCAGCGCATCGAGGGCATTCTGGATCGATGAAGACATGTACGCGGCAAAGATGCGTAGAAGCTCGTTGTCGCGGGCCGAGTAGGGACTGCCGGAGCGACGGTTGGTCAGCTCCAGGACCCCGCAGATGGAATCGCCGACCAGGACCGGGACGCCGATCACCGAGGCGACGGGGGAGCCCGACCCGCGGCCGAGGAGGGCCGGGAGCGGATCGCTGGCATCGAGGTGATCGCTGCGAAAGGGGATGCCGGAGCGGTAGATCTGGCCCACGAAGCCCAGGTCCGTGGGGATGCGCTTGCCGAGCAACTGGTTGGAATCGGGTCCGTAGACCGCGATGAAGGTCAGGCGCGGGGTGCGCGCCCCTGCCAGGGTGGCGCGGGGATCGTCGAGCAGGATTCCGCCTGCCTCCGAAGGTACGAAATCGTTGGCGCGCTCGAGGATTTCGCGCAGGGCCGCATCGAGTCGCACGTCCCAGCGCTCGGTGTCCTGGTCGCGACGCGTGCGCACGAAGAAGCGCGTGATCTCCTCCGCTGACAGGGTGAGAATCGGCCCCGGCTCGGTCGCGGGATTGGGGATGGACGCCTCCTCCATGAGCGGGCCCTGTGGGATTCCCGCTTGGTTCGCGTCCGTCGGGAGCGATGGGCTCTCGCGCTCTCTTCTGGCTTTGAAGTTGATATCGACCACGCCGGCTTCTTCTCCGGTCAAGGTTACCCAATCTCCTGCACAGCGTCCACAGGCCCACTGGGATTCGGAGTAGCGGGGAGCGGTGTGACTATGCTGGGCGAGCCGGATAGCTCCCCTGGGACCGCGGGCCTCCGGCCCGCACCTGACTTCCTATTCTGCCTCCCTCCGCACCTGCCTCCCTCCGCACCGGAAGTGGGGCGGGCGAAACGTCCGCGCTCCCAGCACGGCCAGATTCCTCCCGCTACTCCGAGTCCCAGCAGCCCCACAGTGGCGGTAGGCTCTTAGGACCCGCTCGAAGATATCTGTGCGAATTTGGACGGCCGATCCATCCCGGCTGGCGTCGTTGCTCGTCGTCGCAATACGTCGAGTATTCCTCCTCCTCGCGCCTCGCCAGCCGGGCGCC
>Ga0172362_10001577_pt1 | contig 19513 bp, 17 predicted proteins | sample LakKivs1_kivu2a2_FD_114534 | JGI IMG/M metagenome (GOLD analysis project Ga0172362, IMG submission 114534) | Sediment microbial communities from Lake Kivu, Rwanda - Sediment s1_kivu2a2 | ecosystem: Environmental > Aquatic > Freshwater > Lake > Sediment | place: Rwanda: Western Province, Lake... | reverse complement strand
GGGCCGCCTCGATGGCGTTCCACAGCGTCCAGATCGCGAGCAGGGAGACGACCGCGTTGGCCGCGATCACGCGCGCCAGCGCGGTGTGCGCGGCGATCGCCTAGAAGGGCAGGTAGAGGTTCAATGCGACCACGACGAGCTGCGGCAGCACCGCGAACGCGGGCGGGCGCTTTCCGCCGTTCCTCGCCTGGCGGCGATTGTTCACGTGATACTGCGGCTTGGAGCGCGGGTAGCGCAGCGCGCGCAGCGTATTGACCGCGTACACCGGAAACAGGCCGACGAGCATCTGGAACTGGCGCGCGGGGTCCTCGCCCGCCGCGAGCTGGCGCATCGCCACGATCATCGACACGAAGTAGAGCGCGCGCACCACCGCGAACTCGAGCTCCGGCCGCACGATCACCGAGCTGCCCGTCAAGTAGACCCACGGCGGCACGAGGAACAGGAACGGGATGAAGAAGCCGCACGTCAGGTAGGTGAAGCCGATCAGGAAGTAGTTGAAGCGCTTGCGCCCTGGCAGGCCCTTCTTGAAGAGCGGATTGTCGAAGAAGAACAGGCGCATGGTGTCGAACGCCCACTGCCCGCGCTGCTTCATCACGCCCCAGATGTCGTCCGGTGCGAGCCCGTCCGACAGCGCGTACGGGTAGTAGAACGACTTCCAGCCGCGCGCGTGCAGGTGGTACGAGGTCGTGAGGTCCTCGACGAGGTTCCAGGTCGCGAAGCCGCCGATGTCGTCGAGCGCCGCGCGCCGGTAGAGCACCGCCGAGCCGCACGCGATGACGGTGTCGTGGTTGTCCATCGCGAGCTGCACCGCGCCGTAGAACACGCGATCCTCGTTGAAGAACGGATCGCCTTCGGGAACGAGGTACGACTGTCGCGACTGCACGAACGCGACGCGCGGGAAGCGCATGTAGCCCACCAGCGCCTCGAGGATGTCCGGGTGCGGGACCTGGTCGGCGTCGAGCACCAGCACCATGTCGCCCGACGCGTGCGCCAGACCGAAGTTGAGATTGCCGGCCTTCGCGTCGCGGCGCTCGACGCCGGCGAGCTTCCGCGAGCGATACTCGAAGCCCAGGCTCTCGGAGAGTCGTTGCACTTCCGGCGACCCGGCGTCGTCGAGGACGTGAACGGTGACGGGCCCCGTCGGGTGGATGCGGGCGCACGCCTGCAGGGTCATCGTGATGACCTCGATCGGCTCGCCGCAGGTCGGAACGAGGACGTCGACCGAGTAGGGCCGGTCCGGCCGCGGCGACTCCTGCGGCTTGAACCGCAGGCGCCACATCGTCGAGCTGGCGCAAACGAAGAGCAGGAGGCACGCCGTCTCCGCGGCGAAGAAGCCCGCACCGATCACCGGGTGTGCCGGGTTCAGCGCCGTCAGGATCCATGCGAGGTAGCCCAGCCCGGTGACGATCGTGATCACCGAGAAGAACTGCGCGCTCAGGCGGCGGACGCGATCCTGCACGTCCCTGTAGCGGCGGGCGCGACCCGGCGCGCCCGCCGGCGCGCCCGTGGAGCGCCGCCGCCCGCCCTCGGGCCCGGCGGCCGTACCGCCCTGCGCCGGATCGTGCGCCCGAGCGTCCGCCCGCGGGTCCGCCGCGGGAGCTCCAGGGCCTTCCGTCATGTCCCCTTATCGGACGGGTAACGCTGCGGCCTAACCTGGAGGCGGGCATGGCGTCCCCGATACGCGCGCGGGCGAGCGCATCCCCGACTGCCGAGCGCCACCCGCCCCGTGAGCGACTCGAGCCGTCGACGCCCTCGGCTGCGCGAAGCTACCGCGGGGAGGGGCCGTGCGCCGCTCTGCCGCTTGGCGCGAGGGCCGTCGTGGCCCCGCGCTTCACTTGGCGCGAGGGGCCGTCGTGGCCTCTCGCTTCACTTGGCGCGAGGGGCCGTCGTGGCCCTTCGCTTCAGACGTGCAGCACGCGATCGTACGCGGCGAGCACCGACTCGTGCATCGCCTCCGACAGCGTCGGGTGCGGGAAGACCGTGCGCATCAGCTCGTGCCGCGTCGTCTCGAGACCGCGCGCGATCGCGTAGCCCTGGATCAGCTCGGTGACGTCCGGCCCGAGCAGGTGCGCCCCCAGGAGCTCGCCGGTGCGTGCGTCGAAGATGGTCTTCACGATGCCTTCCGTCTCGCCGAGCGTGATCGCCTTGCCGTTGCCGACCCAGGGAAAGCGCCCGACGCGAACCTCGCGGCCATCCGCACGGGCCTTCTCCTCGGTCAGGCCGACGCTCGCGATCTGCGGCAGGCTGTAGGTGCACCCCGGGATCAGCGTCGTGTCGAGCGGCTGCACGTCCTCCCCGGCGATGCGCTCGATGCAGATCACCCCCTCGTGCATCGCCTTGTGGGCGAGCCACGGCGGACCGACGAGATCGCCGATCGCGTAGAGTCCCGGCTCGTCCGTCTGGAGCCACTCGTTCACGACCACGTGACCGCGGTCGACCACCGCGGCCGTACCCTCGAGCCCGAGGCCTTCGACGTTCCCCGTGATGCCGACGGCCGAGATCGCGCGCTGCACCGTCACGCGCTCGCTCTTCCCGCCCTCGAGCTCGATCGCGACCACCAGGCCGTCATCCTGCTTCTCGACCGCCCGCAGCGTCGCGCCGGTGTGGATCTTGATGCCCTGCTTCTCGAAGACCTTCCGTGCGAGCCGCGAGATCTCCTCGTCCTCGGCCGGAAGGATGCGCGGCAGCAGCTCGACGACCGTGACCTCGGTGCCGAGCTGCCGGTAGAAGCTCGCGAACTCGATGCCGATCGCGCCCGAGCCGAGCACCAGCAGCGACGACGGCAGGAGCCGCGGCACCATCGCCTCGCGGTAGGTCCAGATCAGCTCGCCGTCCGGCTCGAAGCCGGGCACGGTCTTCGCACGAGCGCCGGTCGCGAGCACCACGTGGCGTGCCGCGATGTCGTTCGTCCTGTCGTCGCGGCCGCGGACCGCGACCAGCCCCGGGCCGGCGAGCCGCCCCTCGCCGTCGATCACGCGGATGCCGTGCTTCTTCATCAGCGACGCGACGCCGCGCGACAGGCGGTCCGCGACACGCCGCGAGCGCTCGACGGCCTTCGCGATGTCGAAGCGAACCTCGCCGATCGTGAAGCCGAAGTCCGCAGCCTGCTCGCGCAGCACGTGTGCGATCTCGGCGGTGCGCAGCAGCGCCTTGGTCGGGATGCAGCCCCAGTTGAGGCAGATGCCGCCGAGGTGCTCGCGCTCGACCACCGCCGTCGCGAAGCCGAGCTGGGCCGCACGGATCGCGGCGACGTAGCCACCCGGTCCGCCACCGAGCACGAGCACGTCGAAGGAATCGTCGGGCATCGCGGGTTCGATCCTCGACCATCTTCGTACCCGCCACAAGGGGGCACGGCTCACGCCGGCCGGGTGCTCGCGCGACGCCGTCCGTCCTCGAGCGCCGCGACCATCAACGACGTCTCGAGCATCTCCTCGCCGAGCACGATCAGCGCGAGGATCGCGAGCCAGCCGAGACCCGCGAGCCAGGCGCCCGCGAGCACGACCAGGCAGAGTCCCGCGATGCCGCTGCGCAAGCCGCGCGCGATGGCGAGCGCGCGCTCGGGGTCGCGCGGTGCCGCTCGCCCGGCGGCGAGCGTGCGGACGCCGCGCGCGACCACCATCATCCCCGCGGCGGCCAGCAGCAGCGCGAGGCCGGTACGGCCCGGCAGCATCAGGAGCGCTTCCACCTTCGCCACCTCCCTTCCGTCCGCCGGTCAGAAACGCCCGCGAACGTTCCGTGGTACTGCAAGGTCGAGGCCACGGCGCGCCATGCGCTCGGCACACGGCCGCAGCGCACGACCGCCCCACGTTGCGTTGCCGAAGCACCACACGCGTTGCGGCCGCGCATCGTGCCGGTGGCCCCTCACGCCCGGCGCGCTTGCACGAGCATCCCGCCGGACGCGCGCGTGGCCGAGATCGACGACGCCTGAACGTTCGTCCCGGAGGATCAGCCGGAACGGCTCGTCGAGCGGATCACGATTTTCGTGCGCGAGCGCCGGACCGCCGGCACCGCATGCGGCGACGCCACCGTCGCTGCCACCCTCGTTGCGACCATGATAGGAACTCCCCCGGAAAAGGAGGACGACCACCATGGCCGACACGAGAAACACGATCGACGCCAGCGCCGACCCTGCAATCTCCCGCCGCACGCTCCTCGCGGCCGGCTCCACCCTGGTCGGCGTCGCGACCGTCGCAGGGCTGCCGGGACTCGCGACCGATGCAGCCGCCGTCGTAGCGGCCGACGCCGCTCCGAACGCCGCCCTGGTCCGCGTCGCACTCGAGTGCTCCGGAACCGGCGAGCTGTGCCTGAAGCACTGCCTCGCCGAGTTCGCCAAGGGCCAGACGATGCTCGCGCAGTGCGCGGCACGCGTGGCGGAGATGGTACCGGTCTGCCAGGCGCTCGCGAGCCTCGCCGCGCTCGAGTCGTCGCACCTGAAGGCCTACGCGAAGATCTGCATCGACGTCTGCCAGGCGTGCGAGGACGAGTGCCGCAAGCACACGGCGCACGCCGCGATCTGCGGGCAGTGCGCCGACGCCTGCGCGAAGGTGATCGCGGCCCTGAAGGCGCTGGCATGACCGTCGCGGTCGGGTGCTCGGCCCTCCGCAGCGCGCGCGTGACCCCGATCTGACGGCGGCGCCGGGTCTGGCCGCGGCTCGACCGCCCCCGGGGGCGGCGGGAGCCGGGCCACGGCCCCGCCGCGCGCGGCGCGTGTCGCCCCCAGCGACCGAACTTGCGGCCCGCGGGGCTGCATGGCACCTCGAAAAGCCATGCAGCGCCCCGTCTTCCTGTTCAGCCTCGACACCGAGCAGTTCTACGGCCCGCCGATGACCACGGGCGCGCTGAAGGCCAGCTTCCTCGCCCGGGGCCAATCGGCGACCGCAACGGACGTCCAGCTGGTCCACTTCAAGGACCGGGCGGACGTCATGCACTGGCTGCAGAACGACTGGCCCGGGACGGTCGCGCCGCTCGCCCGCCGGGCGCTCGCCGCCGGGGTGCAGCCGGTGTTCGGGCTCAGCTGCTACACCTGGAACGTCGCCGAGTTCCTGACCCTGGCCCGCACGGTCAAGCGCGAGGTTCCGGACGCCCTGATCGTCGCCGGCGGACCGCACGTGCAGCGCGCCGAGGACTTCCTGGTCGAGGACGGCATCGACGTCGTGGTGCTCGGCGAGGGCGAGACCACCTTCACCGAGCTGCTCGATTGCAGCGGCCGGAGCGCCTGGGACGACGTCGCCGGGCTCGCGTTCCTGACCGCCGGCGGCGCAACGCACCGCACCGCCGCGCGCGCGCGCGCGACCGATCTCGACGTGTTCCCCTCCGCGCTCGACGTCCTCGACCTGCGCGACCCGGACGGCGAGCCGCTCTACGAGCACGTCGCCTACGAGACGAGCCGCGGCTGCCCGTACCGCTGCTCGTTCTGCGAGTGGGGAACGGGTGCGATCGGCACCAAGATGTTCCAGTTCTCTCTCGACCGCATCCGGAGCGACCTCGAGCGCATGGTCGCGGGCGGGCTGCAGGACATCTGGCTGTGCGACTCGAACTTCGGTGCTCTCAAGAACGATCTCGAGAAGGCGAAGATGATCGTCGAGCTGAAGGGCGTGCACGGCGCACCCCGGACGTTCGCCACGTCCTGGTCGAAGAACCACAACTCCCGCGTGCGCGAGATCGTTCGCCTGATGCACAAGAACGGGCTCCTGCCGCACTACAACTTCGCGCTGCAGACGCTCACGCCGCTCGCGCTCGAGCTCAGCCACCGCACCAACATGCGCGCCAACGACTACGAGCCGGTGGTGAAGGAGCTCGCCACGGAAGGCGTGCCCATCTGCGCCGAGCTGATCTGGGGGCTGCCCGGCGACACGCTGCGCGAGTTCGAGCAGAACCTCGACCACCTGCTGACGATCTTCCCGAACGTCAACATCTTCGGCTACACGCTGCTGCCCGGCACGGAGTTCTTCGAGCGCCGCGACGAGTACAGGCTCGAGACCATCCCCGTCGCCGGCTACGGCAAGGCGAAGGGCGAGTACGTGATCGGCTGCCACACGTTCTCGCGCGCCGAAGGCGCCGAGGGCTACTTCCTGATCACCGCCTACATCATGCTCGCGCGCGGCCAGATGATGCCGATCACCGCGCGCTTCACCGCGTTCGCGGGCGGAATCTCCACGACCGGCATGCTGCGCTTCGTGCTGCGCTCGCTGCTGCTCGAGCTCGGGGTCGGCGCCGTCGTCGACGGCGAGGTCGACCAGATGACCGCCTACGAGAGCCGGGCCGCGATCTACATCGCCCTGCTGTCGCAGCGGAAGCGCGCCTACGAGGTCATCCGACGCGCCACCGCGGCGTGGTTCGTCGAGGCAGGCCGCAGCGACCTCGTGCCCCAGGCGATGAAGCTGCTCGAGCTCGACGAGGCGCTGTGCCCGCGGGTCGGACCGACGCGCACCATCAAGCACACGTTCTCGTACCCGGCCCACCTGGTGGCGCAGCGTCTCGGCGGCATGGACCCCGTGGACGAGAGCCTGCTCGCGCTCGAGGAGCCGGTCGATCTCGAGATCCACCACCCGGCCCGGGTCGGCGAGGTGCTGCAGGATCCGGACGGGGGCCTGTGGATGCGCGGCCGCATCGTCGGCACGACGGCGGCCGGCCAGGTCATCGACGCAGCGACGGCCGACACCCCGGTGGCCAGCGACAGCGACAGCGCACCGGTTTGACACCGACCGCCGGGCGGTAGCAGAAGCGCCCGGGGCTCTCGTACCGGGACGTCCCGCCGCGCCTTGCGCGGCGAAGGGAGCGAATGGACTCGGTCTACCGCGCGATCGTCCGGCGTCCGGTCGTCACGCTGCTCGTCGTGGCGCTGGTCACGCTGTTCTTCGGCTGGCACGCCCGGGACATCCGCCTCGACTCCTCGGTCGAGACGCTGCTGAACGAGGATGACGACGAGAAGGCGTACTACGACGAGATCCGTCGGCTGTTCGGCAGCGACGAGATCGGCGTCGTCGCCGTGCTCGCGGACGACGTCTACGCACCCGACGTCCTGAAGAGAATTCGCGACCTCACCGACGCGATCGCGAAGGTCGACGGCGTCGCCGAGGCGGTGAGCCTCACCAACGCAGCCGATCCGGTCATGGACGTGATCCAGCCGCCGCCGCTCGTCCCCGAGCTGCCGCGCACGGCGGCCGAGTCCGCCGCGTTGCGCGCCAAGCTCGCCGAGCGGCCGATGTACCTGAAGAACCTGGTCGCGCCCGACGGCCGCGCCGCCGGCATCAACGTGTTCTTCGCGGAGATGAGCGACGAGGAGCTCGCGCGACGCGGCACCGACGAGCGGATCGCGGCGCTGGTCGCCGCGGCCGACGCCGCGGGCGGCGGTCTCGGCGGCTCCGCCGGCCTGCCGCACTTCCGCGTCGTCTACACCGGCCTGCCGCACTTCAAGGCGCACTCGCAGGCGGCGATGCGGACCGACCTGCGGCGCTTCGTGCCGGTGTCGCTCGGCATCGTCGTCGTCCTCGCGCTGTGCTTCCGCTCGGTGCGCGGCGTCCTGCTGCCGACGATGACGATCCTCGTCACTCTGGTGTGGACGCTGGGCCTGATGGTCCTGTCCGACACGCCGCTCAGCCTGGGAACGATCTCGCTGCCGCCGCTGCTGCTCGTGCTCGCGAGCGCGTACTGCCTGCACGTGCTCGCCGACTACTACGAGGAAGCCGCGACCGGCACCTCGCCCGCGGACGTCGTGCTGCACCTGCTGCGCAGCGTCGGCACGCCGGTCGTCATCACGGCGATCACCACCATCGTCGGCTTCCTGTCGCTCACCACCAACCAGATCGGCAGCATCCGCGAGCTCGGCCTCTTCGCCGCGATCGGCGTCGCGGTCGCGATCCTGCTCTCGCTGGTGGTCGTGCCCGCGACCCTCGCCCTGCTGCCGCTGCCGAGGAGCACCCGGGGCCAGTACACCCCGGTGCTGAGCCGCCGCCTCGCCGGGATTGCGAGCTTCGGGATCGAGAACCGCCGCGGGCTGATCGCCGCGACGATCGCCCTGACCGTGCTGTGCCTGACGCAGGTGCCGCACATCCAGGTCGACAACAACCTGCACTCGTTCTTCCGCGCGGGCGACCCGGTACGCGAGGCGACCGACCTCGTGAACGCACGCCTCGTCGGCAGCATGGCCTTCTACGTCGCGATCGACGCCGACCAGCCCGGCCGGATGAAGAAGCTCGACACGCTCGAGCGCATCCGCGCCCTGCAGAAGGAGATCGACCGTCTGCCCGGGGTCGACAAGACGATCTCGTTCGTCGACTACGCGGAGCTGCTCGACCGCGGCAGCCAGGCGGGCGGTGCCGAGGGCGACATCGTCGTGGACGAGTCGGGCAACGTGATCGAGCCCGCAGGCGGAGCGGCACCGGACGCGGCCGGCGCTCCGGCGGCCGACCCGGCCGACGCCGACGCGCCACCGTCGACCACGTTCTGGGAGAACCCCGCACAGCTCGACACCGTGCTGCAGCTCGTCGCGTCGAGCCCGAAGTCGTTCCAGCGCGTGATCGATCAGGACTTCTCGCGCACGCACATCCTCGTCCGCACGACGCTCGCGCGCTCCAGCGAGATCCGCACGCTCGTCGAGCGCATCGCGCAGCTCGCGGCCGGGCTCTTCCCGCCCGAGCTGCACGCGCGACCGACCGGCAACCTGATCCTGATGACGCGCACCGCGAGCGATCTCGTGACCGGTCAGATCGCGAGCCTCGCGATGGCCACCGCCGTGATCTTCGCCGTGATGGCGCTGATGTTCCTGTCGGTGCGCGTCGGGCTCATCGCGATGATCCCGAACTTCGTGCCGGTGATCGTCTTCTTCGGGCTGATGGGGCTCACCGGCGCGCCGCTGAACCTCGGCACGAGCATCATCGCATCGGTGGTGCTCGGCGTCGTCACCGACGACACGATCCACCTCATGAGCCGGCTGTCGGCAGAGATCAAGGCGAGCGCCGACCAGCGCGCCGCGATGCTGCGCACCTTCTCGAGCGTCGGCAAGCCCGCGCTCTACAACTCCGCCCTGCTGTTCTTCGGCTTCGCGAGCCTCGCGACCTCGACCTTCGTGCCGCTGGAGCAGTTCGGCATCCTCTCCGCGGTCACGATCCTGGTCGCGATCCTCACCGAGCTGGCGCTGTTTCCGGCGCTCCTCGCGACGACGCGCATCATCACGCTGTGGGACCTGCTCGGCGTCAAGCTCGGCCGCGACCCGCACAAGACGATCCCGCTGTTCGCGGACCTGCGCCCCTCGCAGGCGCGGCTGGTGGCGCTGCTCGCCGGCCTCGAGTCGCACCCGCCCGGGACGACGGTGCTCCGGCAGGGCGAGCTCGGCGATCAGATGTACGTGATCATCGACGGCCGCGCGCAGGTCGTCGTCGAGGTGGACGGGAGCGGCGGCAGGTGAAGGATCTCGGCCGCGGCGACGTGTTCGGCGAGATGGGGCTGATCCGCAGCTACGAGCGTACGGCGGACGTCGTCGCCGAGAGCCCGCTCGAGGTGATGACCGTCGACCAGCGCGCGCTGCACCGCGTGCAGCGGCGCTCCCCGCGCACGGCGGCGCAGATCTTCCTGAACCTGGCGAAGATCCTCAGCGACCGCCTGCAGCGGGAGACGGCGCGCGGCTGACGCGCACGAGCGCGCCCGGCGCCGCGCGGGTAACGCGGCCTCTCTCGGCAGACCTCGCGGCGCCGCGCCTTCGAGCCCGCGCGGGAGCCGCCGCCGACGCTACGTGGCGCCGACGCTACGTGGCGCCGACGCTACGTGGCGCCGACGCGGCGCAGCAGGCGGTCGACGTGCTCGACGCTCCGCCGGACGGCGCTCGCGTAGCCCTCCGCCTCGATGCGCGGTCCGACGATCTCGAGCTCGTACGGCCCGCGATAGCCGGCTTCCTCGAGGTCGCGCAGGATGCGCTCGAGGGGGATGCAGCCGTCGCCCGGAACGGCGCGATCCGGGGTCGCCGTGGTCGGGACGACGAAGTCGTTGAGCTGCACCGTGCGGACGAGATCCGCGCCGCGGCGGATGGTCTCGCGCAGCGCGCGCTCGCCCCAGACGGCGTTGACCTCCATGCACAGCGCGACGCCGGCGCGGCGCGCGACGTCCACCGCGTCGCGCAGGGTGTGCACGAAGCCGAGGTCGAAGCGCAGGCCGTTGGTGTGCTCGACGACGACGGTCGAGCCGCCGGCCCGGGCCTCCGCGACCACCGGCGCGACCGCGGCAACGAACGCGTCCGCCGCCTCTTCCCAGGTGAGCCCGATCGCGGGCCCGGTGGTGATGACCGCCGCGTCCGCGCCGAAGCGGCGCGCACGCGCGAGAGCGCGGCGCAGCGCCGTTCGGCCCGCGTCCCACTGCTCCGGACGCGCGAGGTCGAACAGCGCGCCCACCATCAGGTTGTCCACCGCGAGGCCCGCGTCGCAGACGAGACGCTCGGCCGCGTCGTCGTCGCCGAGCGCGTCGAGCTTGCGCGCGAGCAGCGCGATCCGGCGGAGCCCGAGGTCGCGCAGCAGCGCCACGTCGCGGTCGAATGGCCACCCGATCATCGACGCGGAGCTCACGACGATGCGCGGGTGCCAGGATCCGGACGGCTGCACGCTCATGGCGCGCGCATCGTGGGCGGAACGCGCTTCGAGCGCAACCCTCCGGGGCGCGCCTTCCGGGGCGTGCGCGTTCGGGTCTCGCGCGGGCGCGCGAGGTTGCCGCGCGCCGCCGGCTCTGGTTCGTGGACGCTCGTGACGACCAGGAACGAGAGCGCCCCGCTCGTGGTCTACGGAACCGACTGCTCGTACTACACCGGCAAGCTCGAGGCATACCTCCGCGCGAAGGGCATCGCCTACCGGCTCGAGCCCTTCAATGAGAGGAACATGCGGCGCGCGGCGCGCCACACCGGCGTGATCCAGATCCCGCAGGTCGAATGCCCCGACGGCAGCTGGCTCGTCGATACCACGCCGATCCTGGACTACTTCGAGCGCACCCGGCCCGCGCCCTCGATCACCCCCGCCGATCCCGCGACCGCCTTCGCGAGCCGGCTCATCGAGGACTACGCCGACGAGTGGCTGTGGCGCCCGGCGATGCACTACCGCTGGTCGTACCCGACGACGGCCGCGCTCATGAGCGCCTGGCTCGCGGAGCACGTCACCGAGCAGCGCGCCCCGCAGTGGGCGAAGCGCCTCTACTGGCGTCGCCGCCAGCACGGAACGTTCGTCAAGGGAGACGGCGTCACGCCGGCGACGCGCGTCGCGGTCGAGGCCGCGTACCTCGACACGCTCGCGACGCTCGAGCCGGTCTTCGCGTCGCACCCGTTCGTTCTCGGCGAGCGCCCGACGGCCGCCGACTTCGGCTTCATGGCGCCGCTCTTCCGCCACTTCTTCAGCGACCCGGCGCCGGCGCGCATCATGCGCGAGCGCGCGCCCGGAGTGCACGAGTGGGTGGCGCGCATGTGGAACCTGCGCCCGGAGCGCGTCGAAGCGATGCCGAGGCCCGAGCGGATTCCCGACGACCTCGGTCGCCTGTTCGCCACGATCGCGGAGGTCTACCTGCCGTACCTCGACGCCAACGCTGCGGCGTACGCGAAGGGTGCGAAGGTCGTCACGTACGACGTCCGCGGCACCGCGATCACCGAGCCCGTCAAACCCTACCGCGTGTGGTGCCGCGATCGCCTGCGCGCCGAGCTGTTGCGGCTCGACGACGCCGCGCGCGCCGGCGTCGAGCGTGCTCTCGGAGCGGGCGCGGCGGCGCACCTCGCGCAGCCGTCGCCGAAGCCGGTCGAGAACCTCGTCCCCGAGCTGCCGCTGACGGCGCCGCCGCAGAAGAAGCCGGTCGACAGCTGGTGGCGTCGCTGACGCCCCAGTGACGCGACGTCGCGCTCGCGACGCGAATTGACGTGATGCGCCCCTGACGGCACGATCTCGGCATGGGTTCGCTGCGGCGCGATCGTTGCTCGGAGCCGGATCTCGTGCCGATGACGCTAAGACCCGCTCTGCTCGCGCTGCTGCCGCTCGCGGCCCTGCTGCTCGCCACGGCCGGCGCCGCGCGTGCCGCCGACCGGCCGATCCCGTCCGACCGGCTGCTGATCCGCGACGTGTCGCACCCGCAGGGACCGAAGCTGCGCTTTTCCGCGAGCGCGGTGCCCGCGCTGGCCCCCGGCACGCTCGACGACCCGCGCACGAGCGGCGGACGCCTCGAGATCGTCGGCACCGGAGACGGCGACGGCGCGACCGGCGTCGTTCCGCTGCAGCCAGGGCTGTGGTCGCCGCTCGGCTCGCCGACCGCACCGACCGGCTACGAGTACCTCGATCGCGACCGCGGGGCGGGGATCAGGCGCATCGTCGTCCGCACCGGCACGCCGGGCAGCCTGGTGGTCGTCGGCGGCACGGCGGCGCTGCCCTACCTCGTGAACCAGGCGCAGTCGGCGATCGACGTGCGGCTGACGATCGGCGACGACGTCTACTGCGCGCGCCTCGACTCGTTCGATGCGAACGGCGACCATCGTGTCGTCGCCAGCGGCGCGGCGGCACCCGCGTCGTGCGCGGCCCGCGCCGTACGCTGCGGAAACGGCGTCGTCGAGGGCGTCGAGGACTGCGACGACGGCAACGCGTCGCCCGCCGACGGCTGCACGGACACGTGCGACCTCGTGTCGCCGGCGGGCGCCTGCGCGGGCCGGCCGAGTGCGTTCGGGGACGCGATCGCGACCGTGCTCGTCACCGACCAGCTGGATACGCCGACGTTCGTGACCGCACCGCCGCTCGACCCGCACCGCCTGTTCGTCACCGAGCAGGCGGGCGTCATCCGCGTGCTCGAGAACGGCGCGCTGCGAACCCAGCCGTTCCTGTCGATGCCCGACGAGGTGCTGTGCTGCGGCGAGCGCGGGCTGCTGAGCGTCGCCTTCCACCCCGACTACGCGACCAACCGCTACTTCTTCGTCTTCTACACCGACAACGCCGGCGACCTGATCATCGCGCGCTATCGTGCGACGGCCGATCCGAACGTCGCGGATCCCGCTTCGGGCCGCATCGTGCTGCGCATCCCGCACCCCACGTTCGGCAACCACAACGGCGGCCAGCTCGCGTTCGGCCCCGACGGCTACCTCTACGCGGGAATCGGTGACGGCGGCGGCAGCGGCGATCCCGGCGAGAACGCGCAGGACGCGACGACCCTGCTCGGCAAGCTGCTGCGCATCGACGTCGACGTCGAGCAGCGTCCCTGGCGCCGGACGCCGCCCGACAACCCGTTCGTCGGCGCCGGCCCGAAGCTCGGCCTCGTGTGGGCCACGGGGTTCCGCAACCCGTGGCGCCTGGGCTTCGACCGCGGGACGGGCGATCTCTACGTGGCGGACGTCGGGGACGGCAGCATCGAGGAGATCGACTTCCAGCCGGCGTCGAGCACCGGCGGCGAGAACTACGGCTGGGACATCTTCGAGGGCTCGCAGTGCTTCGAGCCGACGCCGCCCGCGGTGTCGTGCCCCGACCGCACGCCCTTCACGTTCCCGGTGCTCGAGTACTCCCACGCGCAGGGCTGCTCGGTGATCGGCGGCTACGCGTACCGCGGCTGCGCCCTGCCCGATCTGCGCGGGACGTACTTCTACTCCGACTTCTGCAGGTCGTTCGTGCGCACGTTCCGCGGTGTCGTGGGCGGCGTGGCGCAGGAGCGGCGCGACCGCTCGGAGGACGTCGAGCCCGCCGGCGCACGCAAGCTCGACAACGTGGTGTCGTTCGGCGAGGACGCGCGTGGCGAGATCTACGTGGTCGACCGCGACGGCGAGCTGTACCGCATCGTGCCGCGCTGAGCAGCGTGACGCCGGCTACGCGGGCTCGGCGACGACGTCGAGCAGCCGCGCGCGCTCGGCCGGGCCGACGTCGACGCTCGCGAAGTAGCCGTCGACCGAGCGCCACTCGCGGTGCACGACTTCGAGCGCGGTCGCGAGGTACGACGCGTCGACGCCCTTGAGCGCCGCGATGATGCCCGGGTCCGGCGTCGACGACAGCAGCTGGCCGATCGGCGACGACGCGCCCCGATAGCCGTGCGGTGCCGCCCCCTCGTACGCGGACCGCAGGTAGTCCTGGCGAACCGCCTCTTCCGGAGCGCCGAGAAAGAGCAGCAGCAGCGCCAGCAGGACACCCGTGCGGTCCTTGCCGGCCGAGCAGTGGACGAGCACCGGTACGCGTCCGTCGGCGATCGCACCGAGCAGCGCCGGCCAGTGCGCGCGCAGCGCGCCCGGGATCGCGGCGTAGATCGTACGCATCGCGGTGCGTGCGCCCTCCTCGTCCGGACGCTCCCGCAGCAGTCGGAAGCCGCGGCTCGCCTCGTCGGCGAAGTCGTTCGCGAGGTCGAGCCGCAGCAGCTCGGCCGCCACGCAGTCGTGCAGTCCGTCCTCGCGCTCGGGCTCGGAGCGCAGGTCGCAGACCAGCCGGATGCCGAGCCCGCGCAGCGTGTCGCGGTGCGTGTCGTCGAGCCGTGCCGGACCCGGGCCGCGATAGAGCGTGCGGTGCTTGACGCGGCGGCCACCCGCCAGCGGGACCCCGCCGAGGTCGCGGAAGTTGAGACGGGCGAGAGAGGCAATCACGTGCTCGGTACCTCGCGGGTGCAGTTCAACCTCGCGATCGCGGCAGCCGTTTCGCGATCGCGGTACGCGGTCGGGAGTCGGATGTGGTTCCTCATCGTGACGTCCGAGCCCCTGGCCGGGCATTTCTCTCACCCCGGGGGGCCACGGGCAACGTCGCGCCGAAGCCGCGGGTCGTTTGACGGATCCGGCGCCACCGGACTATCGACGCGCGATGGACGGGACGCGCATCTTCCTCGCCGCGAACGTGCTCCTCTGGCTGCCCTACGGGCTCTTCTGCCTCGCCTCGCCCGGCTTCCTCGCCGAGGCCGCCGGCGTGACGGCGACGACGCCGACCGGCACCACGGAGCTGCGCGCGATGTACGGCGGTCTGCAGGCCGCGATCGGCCTGCTCGCACTCGCGGCCGTGCTGCGGCGCGACCTCGAGCGCACCGCGCTGGCCGCGCTCGCGTTCCTCGGGGGCGGGTTGTTCACGGGGCGCCTCGTCGGCGTGCTCGGCGACGGCGGGCTCTCGGGCTACACGATCGGCGCGCTGGCGCTCGAGCTCTCGCTGGCGGTGCTGTCGGTGCGCTTCCTGCGACGGTAGCGTTGACCCGGCCTCGCGTGGCGTCGTATCCCGGACGTACCACCCGACGACGACGATGAACGCCCCCGCCGCAGCGAAGCGCCGCATCACGATCCGCCGTCCGACCGCGAATTTTGCCGAGGAGGTCGGCGCGCCGTCGTTCGAGCTCGGACGAAAGATCGCCGGCGTCCGGGTGGGCATCCGGCACGACGGCACCTGGCGCTCCTGGCAATACGTCGCGCGCGTGTGGGCGGACCTGCTGCGCCGCGACGGCGCCATCCCGGTCCTGCTCCAGACGGGCGAGCGCACCGGACCCGAGGGCGAGAAGACCCGCGCCGATCTGGAAGCGTGGCACGGGCGGATCGACTGCGCCGTGTCCGGACTCGGCACGTGCGGCTCGTGCACGATGTGGAGCGTGCGCGACGCGATCGGTGTGGAAGCGAAGAGCAAGCCCGTTGCGGCGGCCATCTGCGAGGAGTTCGTCGGCCACGCGCGCACCACCGCGTCCTTCCTCGGGCACCCCGAGCTCAAGGTCCTCGTGCTGCCCTACCCGCTCGAGACGCTCTCCGAGACCGAGCTGCTGCCGATCGCCGAGGAGTCTTACCCGAGGTTCCTCGCCCTCATCGGTGCCCAGAGGTGATCGTGCAGCTCGCGAGTCCGACGCTCGAGATCGACGACGACCCGGAGGCCTTCTTCCAGCTGTCGCTCGCCGAAGGCTGGGGCGACGGCGCGCCGCTGCTGCCGCCGACCGACGAGCGCGTCGCGGCGCTGCTCGAGGCGACCGCGCTCGCACCGTCGCACACGATCGGCAAGCTGCCGCCGCGCCACGGCGCGGCGACGGTCGAGCTGATCGCGATCAACGCGGCGATGGCCGGCGTCGAGCCGGCCGCGTTCCCGCTGGTGATCGCGGCGCTGGAAGCACTGGTGCGTCCCGAGTTCAACGCGATCGCGCTCACGACGACGACGTCGAGCGTGCACCCGACGCTGATCGTCAACGGCCCGTCGCGCGACAAGCTCAGGATCGACTACCAGGCGGGCTGCCTCGGCGGCGCCGCGGGGCGCGGCTCGATGACCATCGGGCGCGCGGTGTCGCTGTGCCTGCGCAACGTCGGCGGGCAGCGCACGGGGGCGACGTCGCGCAGCGTGTTCGGACAGCCGGCGCGCTTCGGGCAGTGCTTCGCCGAGTGGGAGGAGCGCTCGCCGTGGCCGACGCTCGCCGAGCGGCAGGGCTTCGCGCGCGATCGGGACGTCGTCACGCTGCACGGCAGCAAGGGCAACTTTCCGGTCGCCGACACCAACAACGACGACCCGCGCGACCTCGCGTACATGCTCGCGAAGTGCATCGCCTACCCGCTCAGCAACTACTACCTCGAGCTGACCGGCGACTGCGGGCAGATCGTCGTCGTGATCAACCCGATGTGGGCCGCGCGCTTCGCGAAGGCGTTCGCGACCCTCGAGTCGTTCCAGGAGTACCTGCGCGAGCACGCGTGGCAGCCGATCGAGCTGTGGCGTCCGGCGAACCAGGAGGTCCTGCGGAAGAAGAACCGCGTCGACGCACGCGGCCGCGTGCATCTCGTCAATCGCCCCGAACAGCTCGTGCCGGTGGTCGCGGGAGGGCTCGGCTCGCTGCACGCGATGTTCCTGCCGAGCTGGTGCCAGAGCGAGATGCAGAGCGCCGCCGTGCACGGTGCCACGTGGACCGCCGAGCTGCTCGACGCGGCCCTCGACGAGGCGCGCACGCTGGTGCGCAGCGACGGCGCCGACCTGCTGCTCGTCGAAGCGGATCCAGCTGCGGGACGCGTCGTTCTCCGTCTGGAGGTCGGCGACGAGACCTGCGCGACCGGCGCGTGCGTCATGCCCGGCGAGGCGCTGCGCCCGATGATCGCCGACGTGCTGTCGCGCCGGCTGCGCGGCGCGCTCGACCTGCAGCTGATCGATCCGCGCCGCGGGTAGCCGCGCGCGACGTCACGGTGCCGTCGCGCCGGGTCGGCATCGTCCACAGCGGTGCCGGCCCGGCGCGCAGGCGTCATCAGAAGATCACGATCGAGACCGGACCGTTGGTGCCGTTGAGGATGCCGAGGTTCTCGGTCGAGCGCCGCACGCGGAACTGCGTCGCGCTCACCGGATCGATCGTCACGTTCACGTCGTTGGTGCCGACCGCCGAGTCGTCGATGCCCGTCGCGGAGACGAACCGGCTGCTGATCGTGAACGGTGCCGTCACGACGCACTCGCCGGGCGCGGCGATGCCGCCCCCCGCTACGCTGAACGCTCCCGTTCCCGTCGTGTTGAAGAAGCGCGTGATGGTCGGGCTGTTGTCGCAGTCGATGACGAGCGCGGCCTTCACCACGCCGGCATTCGACGCGTCCTGACGGATGCCGTCGTGCAGCACGAGGTCGCCGGTGATGTCGGCGCCGCCGAACTGCGCGACCAGCCGCGACTGGGCGCACACGTCACCGCCGCCGCATCCCGGCACGCCGAACAGGGTGTCGATGAACGTCGCGCGCAGCGAGCCGGTCATGGTGTCGCCGCTCTTCGCGACGAACCCGGAGCCGACGGTCCGGAGGCCAGGCGTGCAGCCCTTGAGAAACGCGGCGCACGCTCCGAAGCCGTCGGCGAGAAAGATGGTGCAGAGCTCGGGCGGCGTGATCCGCTGCGCGCCCGTGCCGAGCTCGCACTTGCTCGCGGTCCCGTTGCTGACGCACGTCGCGGCGTTGGCGAGCGCGTTGTTCTCCTGGCCGGCGGCGTTGCCCCACTGCAGGGTCCCGCTGACACCCTTCGCGGAGACCTGGATGGCTCCGTCCTTCGGGTTGATCTTGGCCTTGCACTTGTCGAGCGCGCCGGCAGGCGCAGCGGCACCGCCGAGCGCGAGCAGCGCAGCGGCGATCGCCAGGACGAAACGGGCGGCGGGATGGATCTGGGAGCTCATCGCGGTCCTCCTTCGGGGCTTTCGGGCAGCGACCTCGCGTCGCTGCCGTGGCCCGGAGCTAAGCCGCGGCGAGGGCTTCAGTCATGAACGAGGGGTAACCATTCGGTAACGATTCGGGTCGGCAGGGCGTCCAGCCGGACGCCGGCCGATTCCCCATGGCTCCACTGCGCGACGGGGAAGCCCCCGTTCACCCGGAACGGCGCGTGCATCCACCCTTGTCGTCGCATGGCGCACCGAGTAGCCTCGCGCCGTGCACGCGGAAGGGACGAGCGCCGTAGCACGCGCAGCGCTGGAGGAAGCGCGCGCCATCGTGCGCCGTGAGCTCGCCGGACTACCCGTCGAGGTGTACCTCTTCGGCTCTCGCGCCACCGGTACGGCGAGAGCGAGCTCCGATCTCGACATCGGCGTCCTGCCGACCGGGCCGGTCCCGTTCGACACTCTCGCGCGGCTCCGCGCGACCTTCGAGGACAGCACCATCCCGTACGAGGTCGACGTGGTCGACCTGTCGCGCGTCACTCCCGCGTTCCGTGAACGCGTCCAGCGGGAAGGTCAGCGATGGGTCGGCTGAGCGAACGTCTCGACATCGGGCGGCGGGCTCTCGTCACACTCGACGAGCTCGCCCGGAAGTCCGCCTGGACGGCCGTGGAGCGCGACGCGCTGCTGCAGCGGTTCGAGTACTCGCTGGAGGCCGTGTGGAAAGCTGCCCAGCGCTTCCTCTCGGAAGTCGAGGGAATCGAGATCGGCTCGCCGAACGCCGCGATCCGCGCATCCCTGCGCGTCGGTCTTCTCGACGAGCAGCACGCGCGTGACGCTCTCGTCATGGTGCAGGATCGCAACCTGACGGTGCACACGTATGACGAGCGCCTCGCGAACGAGATCGCCTCACGCATTCCGGGGCACGCGCACGTCCTGCGTACGTGGGTCGACGCGATGACGGCACGGTCGAGCGCCGCATGACGGAGAAGCACGCGTCCGCCGATGACGATGACCGGCCACGCCCGCACGCTCCTCGATCTCGCTCGTCGTGACGATCTCCTGCCCAGGATCGACGCCAACCGCGGAGATCCGCGCAGCACCGATCCACCACCTGCGATCGCTGCCGCATCGACTGCCATCAGGTCCTCCGGCAGCAACCAGGGTCCCTTCGCGGAAGCACTCGAGAAGGGCCATGCTCGACCTCTGAGTGCGCTGGTCGTCTCCTTCCTGCTCGGAAGCGCGGTGGCCGCGTGGTCTGCGGAGCCAGCAGGCGTCGACTGTGCTCGCTTTCACCCGCCCTCGGCGGCGCGCACGGCGGAGTCGGTGTTCTCCGCCAGCCCGACGCAGAAGGTGCTCGACGAGATCGTCCGGGCACCCGCGCTGTCGTTTGCCGCCGACGACCTGCTGCCGATCGTCTTCCATCCTGCCCCGGCCGTGGAAGAGGTCGTCGCGTCGGTGCGCGAGCGGATCCGTCGTCCCGTCGTGTGTCTCC
>Ga0172362_10001576_pt1 | contig 19516 bp, 14 predicted proteins | sample LakKivs1_kivu2a2_FD_114534 | JGI IMG/M metagenome (GOLD analysis project Ga0172362, IMG submission 114534) | Sediment microbial communities from Lake Kivu, Rwanda - Sediment s1_kivu2a2 | ecosystem: Environmental > Aquatic > Freshwater > Lake > Sediment | place: Rwanda: Western Province, Lake... | reverse complement strand
TCAGAGTTTCAGGTTCCGGACCCGAGCTTGTAACGATCGGATTCATCGATCTCTCAAAATACAGCGATTATTATTTAAAGCTCAGGCATATTTTCGACAGGACAATCGGCATTATTGATGAATATCATCCTGATGAGCTCGCTATTGAGGCACCGTTTTACGGAAAAAATGTCCAGTCGATGCTGAAACTTGGCAGGGCACAGGGCGCTGCCATCGCTGCCGCCCTCTCCAGGTCAATACCTATATTTGAATATGCCCCCCGCAAGATCAAGATGTCGATAACAGGACAGGGCGCTGCATCCAAGGAACAGGTTGCCGCAATGCTGATGAGGATCCTCAGATTCAGGGAATCTGAAATCAGGCTTGACGCCACTGACGGGCTTGCCGCTGCATTATGTCATTATTTCCAGTCAAACAAACCGGTCAGTGAAAAGACATATACCAGCTGGAAAGATTTCATGAATAAAAATCCCAAAAGAGTCAAATAAATATACCCTGTTCTACATCACAGCTACAGCCAGTGCTGCAACACTCACTCTAACGCCCTCTGTTTTAAGAAGTTCATTAACACACGACTCAAGTGTAGATCCTGTTGTTATGACGTCATCGACAAGAAGAATGTGTTTCCCGGTTATTTTTAAAGTATCGTTCACGCTGAAAATCCCTTCCACGTTCATCCATCGTTCATACCTCGACCTCCGGGTCTGAGTCTCTGTAACCACTTTCCTTTCAAGAGTTGTCATATCAACCGGCACTCCTGCTGCATCTGATATACCTTCTGATATCAGGTCTGCCTGATTGAAGCCGCGCTGCCTCTTTTTTGAAGGATGAAGAGGAACAGGTATTATCACGTCGATCCCTGATATAAATCCTGAATCTTGCAGGTCGGAGCCGTAAATTCTGCCGAGCTCATATCCTATTTCTTTAACACCATTGTATTTCAGATTATGTATAAGGTTCCTTATCCTGCTGCCCCTGTTGTAAAAGGAGAAAGCAGCGGCCTTTTCAATTTTACATCTTCCCCAGAATAATTGTGCCACAGGATTATTTTCATCAAGATGATAATTGGTCCTGGGCATAAGAACATAGCACTCCGTGCAGATCAGTTTCTCATTCCTCATAAGATGGTTCCGGCAGGCATAGCAAAGCCTTGGAAAGAGAAGACTCACGAAATCATCCCATAAATCATACAGATAACCCATGCAGCGAGCAGAATTATTTTTTAAATATAATATATTTTTCTAAACCATAAAACAGAGGAAATCAGGAAAAGACACAGAGGCATACAGAGATCTGAATCAGGTAACAGAATTCCTCTGTAGAACCTGTGCTACTCAGTGTCCCGGTAGCAATCGGGGCTCTGTGTAATAATCAGTAACTTACAATATTAATTTTGCTGTTATTTTACCGGCTATTTCTCTGAATTCCTCCTGTGAGAATTTCAGCTTGGGATTTCTAAAATTGACATCTTCCATTGAATCCATCGGGACAAGGTGAATATGTGCATGAGGCACTTCAAGACCGAGAACAGCAATCCCTATCCGGTTGCAGGGGAATGCGGCTTTAATTGCTGCAGCAACCTTCTTTGCGAAAATGATCATCCCCTTAAGTTGTTCATCATCAATATCAAATATATAATCTGTTTCCTGTTTTGGAACAACAAGTGTATGGCCTGCCTTGAGGGGATTTATATCAAGAAAAGCAAAATACCGGTCATCTTCGGCTATTTTATAACAAGGGATCTCGCCTTTTATTATCCGTGTAAATATTGTTGCCATCCTGATTTCGATAATGTTAGTTCGATATTGAAATTATCTCAAAGGACATCAAACCTGACGGTACTTTAATTTCGACAATATCACCGACTTTCTTTCCAATCAGGCCGTGGGCGATCGGAGAAGTGACGGCAATCTTGCCCAGTTTCAAGTTTGCTTCACTTTCCGGCACAAGCTGGTATTCCATAACACTGTTATTCTTTTTGTTACGGATCTTCACCTTATTAAGGATTCTTACAGTGGATTTATCGATCTTCGATTCATCGATAATCCTGGAACGTGCAACAACATCCTCAAGCCTTGCGATTTTCATCTCAAGCATACCCTGGGCTTCCTTGGCAGCAGCATACTCTGCATTTTCCGTCAGATCTCCCTTTTCCTTGGCATCAGCAAGCATTTTTGCTATTAACGGCCGCTCAACAGTCCTGAGCTGGTCAAGGTCTTCCTTCATCTTTTGAAGACCTTCCGTCGTTACATATAAAACCTCTGACATCTCCTGAAACAATTAAAAAACAAGAAGAATTCCGGATTTTCCGGAACTCTTCATAGACAAATATATAAAAACTTTTAATTAATTACAAAAAAAATACTGTAAATAAGAGATTTACACTTAAAACGCTTAAAAATCACCTTCTGTATTTCTTTGCTCCCTTTCTGGTCTGAGACGAATTTGTCTTTTTCTTAGCCCTGTAATTAGCATCCGCATCCTTTACATTCTGCTTCATCCGCTCCCTTACTGTCGGAGTCTGTATCTCAAGGGCATGCTTACGATTTTCCTTCACATATTTCTCATAATCCCGGTCCATCTTTGCTTCCTTCTTCTCCTGCGCTTTCTGTGCTTTCTTTGCCGACTGTGGCTTCTTAACGCCTGCTTTCATTTTCTGAACAGAAGGCACAATGAACATGCCACATTCTCGTGTGGCTGATACATATCCTCCAAAATCGGATTCAGAATACAAAGTAACCGAAGCAGATGCCGCAAGCATCAGAATTAATATTTTCTTTCCTGGCAAACCTTTCATATCTCGATAGTTACAATAAACCCTGTCAGAATATCGTTTCTTTGTCACGTGCAAATACTATTTTTGCATCAATAATTCTTTGCAATGACAACAGGACCAAAAATAAAACAATTTTTTATTAGCATGGCAATAATCACTTTGCTGTTTTCATGCGAGAAAAAAAAGAATGATGTTATTCCTGATGAATATATTGATTTCACGATAGACATTCTTGATTATCCTGCTCTTGAATCCTTCACCGGATCAGTCACTGTCGATGCAACCGATATGCGTATCCCCGACAGGAAATATGCAGGAGGTTACAATGGTAACGGGATCATAATATACAGGTCACTTCCTGATGAGTTTAATGCATACGACCGCACATGTCCGCACGATTATGCAGTGAATAATCTAAGCGTAAAAGTAAATATCGATTTTCTCGAAGCAGTTTGTCCTCAATGCAGCACTCACTATGCTCTTTCCTCTTTCGGCACTCCCTCATCAGGGCCGGGCAAATACCCGCTGAAGAATTATAAGACCAGATTCGACGGCCGGTATCTGAAGGTCTGGAATTATTAATACCTGTAATGCTCCGGCTTGAATGGTCCGCTTTCAGGCACACCTATATAATCAGCCTGCTCACTGGTAAGCTTCGTCAGCTTAACACCCAGCTGCTCCAGGTGCAGCCTTGCAACCTCTTCATCCAACTTTTTGGGAAGCCTGTAGACATCGATCTTGTAATTATTTCTCCACAGGTCTATCTGGGCCAGTGTCTGGTTACTGAATGAATTGCTCATCACGAACGAAGGATGTCCCGTTGCACAGCCAAGGTTAACCAGCCTGCCTTCAGCAAGGATAAAAATTGCATGTCCGTCGTCAAACAAATATTTGTCGACCTGGGGTTTGATATTAATCTTCTTTACTCCTTTAAGTGCATTCAGGGCATCGACCTGTATTTCATTGTCGAAATGGCCAATATTGCATACTATGCACTGATCCTTCATCTTTTTCATATGCCCTGCAGTTATTATGTCCCTGTTGCCTGTGGCTGTGACAAAAATATTACCCTCTGCAAGTGAATCTTCGACCGTTTTGACTTCAAATCCTTCCATGGCGGCCTGCAATGCGCAAATAGGATCTATTTCAGTCACAATTACCCTTGCACCATAAGCTCTCATCGATTTTGCACATCCCTTTCCCACGTCACCGTATCCGCATACGACAACAACTTTTCCGGCTATCATTACATCAAGAGCTCTTTTGAGACCGTCAGCCAGTGATTCCCGGCATCCGTACAGATTATCAAATTTTGATTTCGTAACCGAATCATTCACATTTATGGCCGGGACAAGAAGTTCGTTGTTCTCCATCATCTGATACAACCTGTGAACCCCGGTTGTTGTTTCTTCCGAGATGCCTTTAAGCTCTGACACAAGCCTGTGCCATTTCCCCGGTTCATTTACCAGTAGGCCCTTTAACGCGGTAAGTATAACAGACTCCTCTCTGCTCCCGGGTTTTTTTTCAAGAATCGAGGGATCATTTTCAGCCTTGTATCCGAGATGTACCATCAGTGAAGCATCACCGCCATCATCCACGATAAGGTTCGGGCCTTTTCCTCCGGGAAAAGAGAGCGCCTGGGCCGTGCACCACCAGTATTCCTCCAGAGTTTCCCCTTTCCATGCAAAAACAGGTATGCTTTTTTTTGCTATTGCTGCCGCAGCATGATCCTGAGTCGAAAATATGTTACAGCTCGCCCATCTTACATCAGCTCCCAGTTCCACGAGCGTTTCGATAAGTACGGCAGTCTGGATCGTCATATGCAGGGACCCTGTTATTCTGGCTCCTTTCAGTGGTTTTTCCTGGGCGTATTTCCTCCTTATTGCCAAAAGCCCCGGCATTTCTTTTTCAGCAATCTCTATCTCTTTCATGCCAAAATCAGCAAGCGAGATATCTTTAATTTTGTAATTCATTTTATCAACAACTAGATCCATAATCAAATATTTGAGGATGCGAAGTTAAGAAAAAACCGGGATTATTCTGAAGCAAGCAGCCTGAGGGCAATTTTCTTATCGAGTGCCATTTGTTCCGACAAATCCATGGTGGTTCTGAATTTTTTCTCACTTCTTAACCTGTGCCTGAAAACAACTTCTATTTCACTGCCGTAAATATCCTTCCTGAAATCAAAAATATTGACCTCAACTGATATTTTACCGTTTCCTTTACTGACAGTAGGATTTGTACCTATGCTCAGCATACCTATATGTTTAATGTCATCTATATAAGTATCAACTGCATAAACGCCATTCCCGGGAATAAGCTTATTCCTGTCCGAAGGTTTGATATTGGCAGTGGGAAATCCTATATCCCTTCCTATTCTTCTTCCTTCTACAACCCTGCCCCTGAGGGAATAGTCATACCCAAGCCATTTATTTGCCAGGGATAATCTGCCGCTGATAAGCGCATTCCTGATCAGAGATGAGCTGATTGCTCCGGCAGATGTTTTAAGTCCGGTGACCTTTTCCACATTAAAGCCCATGGATACTGCACACTCCTTGATTAAATTAAAGCTTCCTTCTCCCCGGTGTCCGAAATGATGATCATAACCCACAACCAGGTGACTGGTTCCGATATTTTCAACAAGTATCTTCTCAACAAAATCACATGCTTTCATCCTGCTGAACTTCTTTGTAAAACTGATGATAACGAGGTTGTCTATTCCAAAATTCTCGAGCAGGATCTTTTTTTCGTCTAGTGTGGTAAGAAACATGAGATCTCTCGCTCCTTCTTCAAGGACAACCCTTGGATGAGGATGAAATGTGATGACAACTGATTCTCCTCCAATCTCTTTTGCACGACCAACCAGGCTTTCAAGAAGTTTCCTGTGGCCAAGATGCACGCCGTCAAAAATACCGAGAGTCACTACTGGTTTTTTCAGACTCAGGTCCTTATATCCTTCATGGATTTTCATGTCCTGAATTAATTCATGCAAAAATAGCAAAGCCATGAAATAAGTAAGAAATTTATTGTTTGGATTTTGTATTTTTATAGGCAGTTCACTTTTTACAGATTGCCATGAGTTCCGGGAAGTTCTATACAATCGATCCCTGGCTGAAGCCATTTTCCGGGATAATCGATGAACGTATAAACAGATGCCAGTTAAAGGACAGGCATCTTACTGGCAAAGGAACGCTCTGTGATTTTGCCCTGGGACATCATTATTACGGACTTCATCGCGAGAATAATGGCTGGATATTCAGGGAATGGGCGCCTAACGCGACCCGGATATTCGTTATCGGGACTTTTACCGGCTGGAAGGAAAAGACAGAATTTGAAATGAAGAAAATAAAACAGCACGGAGACTGGGAAATATTTCTCCCTGATATTGTTAAACACGGCGATCTGTACAAACTTTCAGTTCACTGGAAAGGAGGCATGGGTGAAAGAATTCCTTCTTATGCAAACAGGGTGGTCCAGGATGATAAAACAAAAATTTTCACTGCACAGGTATGGAATCCTGAAGAACCTTACCAATGGAAAATAAAGAACTTCAAACCGTCCGAAACAGCTCCTGTCATCTACGAGGCTCATGTCGGAATGGCAACCCCCGAAGAAAAAACAGGCACTTACAGGGAGTTTTCCGAAAACATTATTCCTGTCATATCCAGGGCAGGTTATAACACTATCCAGCTCATGGCCATCCAGGAACATCCGTTTTACGGATCCTTCGGCTACCATGTTTCAAGCTTTTTTGCTGCATCGTCAAGGTTCGGCACTCCTGAAGATCTTAAAGAACTTATTGACACTGCCCACACTAAAGGAATAAGGGTGATTATGGATCTCGTTCATGCTCATTCAGTTAAAAATATCAATGAAGGACTGGGGCTTTTTGACGGGAATCCTGGCCAGTATTTCCATACCGGTAACCGCAGGGAACATATTGCATGGGATTCTCTCTGTTTCGATTACGGGAAAGACAATGTGATTCATTTCCTGCTCTCGAATTGCCGGTTCTGGCTAGAGGAATACAAATTCGACGGTTTCAGGTTTGACGGGATTACCAGTATGATCTACTATGATCATGGCCTTGGCAAGAATTTTACATCGTATGAGGAATATTTCGATGGAGGACAGGATGTTGATGCCCTTGTCTACCTCTGGCTGGCAAATAAGATGATCCATGAATTCAGACCTGATTCCATTACAATCGCGGAGGAAATGAGCGGTATGCCAGGACTTGCCTCACCTGCAGCCAGAAAGGGTTATGGCTTCGATTACAGGCTGTCGATGGGAGTGCCCGATTTCTGGATCAAACTTGTCAAGGAAATCCTTGATGAAAACTGGGATATGGGAACCCTGATGCATGAGCTGACACAACACCGGCCTGAGGAAAAAATAGTATCATACTGCGAATCGCACGACCAGGCACTTGTCGGAGATAAAACACTCATATTCAGAATGATAGATGCCGAGATGTACACCGGCATGACCAGAGATCATCATAGCTTTACAATAGACAGGGGTATTGCCCTTCATAAAATGATCAGGCTGATAACTTTCGCATCAGCCGGCGGGGGTTATCTGAATTTTATGGGCAACGAGTTCGGCCACCCTGAATGGATAGATTTCCCACGCGAAGGCAATAACTGGAGTTATAAATACGCAAGAAGACAGTGGCACCTTGCCGGGAACAAGGATCTCAAATATCATTATCTTGCTGCCTTTGACAGGCAGATGGTCAGGCTGCACCACGACTTCGGAATTCTGGACAACCCGTTTATCGACAGGTTATATGAGAATAACCATGATAAGGTTATCGCTTTTACAAGGGGAGATCTTTTGTTTGTCTTTAATTTTAACCCTGTCACATCATTCACCGACTATGGGCTGCCGGTTAAAGGCAAGTTCCGGATTATTATAGATTCAGACGATCCGGAATTCGGGGGTTTTGACCGGATTGACAGAAAAACTGTATACTCTTCACAAAAAAAGGCAGAAAGGCAATCACTTAATGTTCCATTCTACCTTTACCTGTATCTTCCTTCACGTACAGCCCTTGTATTTAAAAAAGAGCCCGTAAGAAAAGCCACTGATATTTAGTCAATCCACCTCAGCAGATAGAAATCCTGCTTGTGCGGAAGGTCCTTATGCTTGGGATAAATACGAATCCCGTAAAAGAATGTACCTGCCTTTTCAGGAACCAGGTTAGCCCTGTAAAGGCATTTCCCGCTTTTCGAGCTTACAATCACAAAATCCTTGCTGGCAACGAATTCATGCTCTCCCCTCTTGTCCATATGGGTAATGATGAATTCCACTCCCACATTTTCCTTTGGAATTTTTCCTACATTAAGAGCGATTTCCGCCTTGTAATCATGCCCTGAGTGATATACATTCTCTTTGGGCTTTTCAAAACTGTAGTTAAGCACTTCAATATTATCCCAAAGCTCTTTCATTGTCTTTTTCCATGCAGCAAGCTCTTTGGCTTTCTCAAAAGTATTATCTATCAGGTATTTGCTCCTTGAGAAAAGCTTTGAATAGTATTTCTCATAATAATCATCCAGCTGCCGTTTCATGGTAAACTCAGGAGCAACTCTGGTCATAGTGTTCTTGACAAGGCTGATCCATTCAACAGGCACACCCTGTTCATTAAATGAATAAAATGCCGGAACTATTTCAAATTCAAGCATATTATATATAGTCTCTGCATCAATGTCATCCTGCAGTTCCTGGTTTTCGAATGTTTTCTTCTTGGGAAGAGCCCAGCCGGCAAATGCCCTGTAGCCTTCAACCCACCACCCGTCAAGGACACTGAAATGTATGGTTCCGTTCATCACGGCTTTTTCGCCGCTGGTCCCGGAAGCTTCCATCGGCCGTGTAGGTGTATTAAGCCATATGTCTACACCTCGTACAAGATATTTTGCCAGTTCAATGTCATAATTCTCAAGGAAAATAACTTTCCCGGTGAATCTCGGCATTTGCGAGATCTCAAGTATCCTCCTTATAAGATCCTGACCTCCCCCGTCGTGAGGATGAGCTTTCCCCGCATATATAAACTGAACAGGTTTCTCCGGATTATTCACGATCCTGTCAAGCCTGTCAAGGTCCCTGAAAAGAAGCGAAGCTCTCTTATATGTGGCAAAACGTCTCGCGAATCCTATAGTAAGGGCTTTTTCATCAAGATGGCTGCTAATATTCAGAAGTGTCCTCGGGCTGACGTGTTTTTCCATCATATCTGACTGCAGTCTTTTCCTTATGTTTGCAAAGAGCGCCTTTTTCAGACTCTTTTTGACCTCGTAGACGCGCTTGTCGTCGATATTATACAATTTCTCCCAAAGACTTCTGTCGGTCTGGTCAAAGTTAAGGCTGCCTGTAAGCTCCCTGTATATTTCCCTCCATTCAGGTGCAGTCCATGTAGGATGATGGACTCCGTTCGTGACATACCCGATATGAAGCTCTTCTTTCAGATAGCCTGGCCATAGTTTATTGAACATACCCTGGCTTACTTCACCATGAAGCTTGCTTACACCGTTTACTTCCTGCGACATCCTGGCCGCCAGGTAACTCATGTTAAATTTCCTGTCTGTATCTGTTTCGCACTGTCCCAGGGCCATCAATTCGCCCCACGAAATGTTAAGACGGCCGGCGTAATGCGAGATGTATTTCCTCAGCACGTCCTCTTCGAATGCATCATGTCCTGCGGGAACCGGTGTATGAGTTGTAAAGAGAGTGGAAGCTCTGACGGCTTCTATTGCCTGGCTGAATGTCAGGTGATGTTCCTCTATCATGGTCCGGAGTCTCTCAAGGCTGATAAATGCAGAATGGCCTTCGTTACTGTGGTATACATCGGGTTTAAGACCCATGGCAACAAGAGCCCTTATCCCCCCTATACCGAGAATAAGTTCCTGGCGCAACCTGTTCTCATTGTCTCCTCCGTACAGATGATGCGTCACGCTCCTGTCTTCAGGAGAGTTGTCGTCAAAATCAGTATCCAGAAGAACAAGGCGTACTTTCCCGATCTTGGCCTCCCACACCCTGATACTGACTGTTCTCCCAGGCCATACCAGGTTGACTATCATATGATTACCCTTTTCGTCCTTCACCGGGTTTATCGGCAGACGCGAAAACTCTTCCGCTTCGTAAATTGCCAGTTGTTCTCCTTTCGGACCAAGCTTCTGCCTGAAATAGCCAAATCTGTATAGCAATCCGATCCCTATCATATTTTTATTCGAGTCGGATGCCTCTTTCAGATAGTCGCCTGCCAGAATCCCAAGTCCCCCGGAATATATCTTAAGGCACGGATGTATGCCGAATTCCATCGAGAAATATGCAATTGTCGGGCCTTCACGATCATCAGGTCTGTTAATATAATCCTTGAATTCCCTGTCGGCCTTTCCAAGGTCAGCAACGAATTCCTCATCATCTTCAAGGACTAGAAGCCTCTTGTAATCGATCTTTTCAAGCAAGAGCTTTGGATTATGTTTAACCTCTTCCCACAGCGAAGGATCCATTCTTTTGAACAATGATTCGGCATCTGTGTTCCATGACCACCACAGGTTATTGGCAAGAGATTTCAGCGAGGATAGTTTTTCCGGAACATCGCTATGGACATAAATGTCCTTCCACACAGGTACCTGATGTGGTTTCCTGACAGGAAGGCCCGGTGCTTCCACGAATCTGATAAACTCCCTGGGTTCCTCTCTTCTTTCAGCACTGACTTCAAGGGCTTTGGAGTATGCCGTGAAATAATGTTCCACGAAAGTATCCCACATCGCGATCCTAGAAACAGCATGAGCTTTTTCCCTTGCTTCCCTTATTTCGTTATCGTTCAGGCCGATAAACATTGCCATGAAATCCCTGATATCGGAAACAACCTTATGTTCATTATCATCAGTTCTTTCAACAATTGCAATTCCGTTTCCCGGTTCTTTGAAGTAATCTCTCACCCAGAGTCCGAATCCTGAAAGGGAGGTGGTAATGGAAGGTATTGAGAACATGAGACTCTCGAGCGGTGTATATCCCCATGGTTCATAATATGAAGGAAATACTGAAAGATCAAATCCGATAAGCAAGTCGTAATAAGGCATGTTGAATATACCGTCATTGCCATTGAGATAGGAAGGGGCGAAAATCACCTTTACCTGCGACTTCTGGTCGTTATGAAGGTTGTTTGCTCTGATCCTCTGCAGCACCGGATCGGTTGAGGGGTAATGCAGGCTGTGGGTAAGATATCTTTCACCTCCGTGGGCAGGACCATTATTGTAAAGTATATCAGCAATATCCTGACGTGGACCTTTATGATATGCAGGCATAAGAATAAAAGCCACACACTCTTTCTTTAACTTATCTTTCCTGTTCAGTTCACCAAGGGTGTCGATGAAAATATCGATCCCCTTGTTTCTGAATTCATATCGTCCGCTGTTTGCAATAAACACGGTGTCTTCGTGAACAGGATAGCCCAGAAGAGCTTCTGCAACGCTTTTAAGTTTACTCCTGGCTGCTGTCCTTTTTTCAGTGAAAATGTCGCTCGCCGGCACAAAAGAATCTTCGAATCCGTTAGGGGTGACAATGTCTACATCCTTTCCGAGAAAATGGCTGCATTCTTTGGATGTGATACCGCTGACGGTCGTAAATACATCCGCTTCGGCAGCTGATATTTTTTCGAGCGACTGCTTAGCCACCACATTAAATTCGCGTGCGGCCTGGACCGGATTATATTCTTTCATTTTGCCGTAAAGCGGCCGGTTGTTGCCGGCGATGCATCTTCCCAGGACAGTTGCATGGGTTGTAAATGAAGTTGCTATCCAGGGAGCATTTTTTTTGAGATACAGGATTCCTGTACCGGTCATCCATTCATGAAACTGAGCAATGATGTTGTGGTGTTCATGGTAAAATGACGTAAAGCTCTCGATTACTTTTCCTGCTGCATATCCGAACAACGCTGGTTCAACATAATCCCACTGTCCCGAAATGCTGTCAAGCTTATATGTCTCCCAGAACCTTGCAAATATCTCATTCTGCTGTCCGAAATAGGGTGTGAAGTCTATCAGTATCACAATCGGCTTTCCGGCAATGTTCCATCTTCCGGTTTTTACCCTTAATCCCTCTGAAGCAGCCCGCCCTTTCCATTCGACAAACAATGATTCATCCGATATAAATTCGGGATTCTTTACATCCTCCCTCCATACATCAGGTCCGATAAGTATATAATTATCACCCAGTTCGTCAATAATATTAAGGGCTTTCGTTGAGATTACAGTATGGATTCCTCCTACCTTGTTGCAAACCTCCCAGCTGGTTTCAAATAAAAATTCAACCTTCATTTTATGATTCAGTTTTGAAGAAACTAATGTACTTATTCTTTAGTTTTTGTCCCGCGTTTTACTGTTTTTTTTGCAGTTGCTTTCTTTGCCGGGCTCTTTTTTAATGCTGAAGCTGTCTTGCGTTTTGCAGCGACTTTCTTTGTCTTTGCCTTTGATTTTCCTGCAGCAGTCTCAGCTATCAACTTCTGTGCCAGTTCTTTCAAAGAAGTGCCTGCTTCTTTTCCGGCTGACGGTCGGCCTCGTATCTTTGTTTTACCGCCTTTCCCTTTCAGGGCTTCAATCTCGGCAGCCTGCTGCATGATAAGCTCTTCCCTTTCCTTCAGCAGCGAATCGAGATGTGCAAGTTTCGTCTGTTCATCCATATCGGGCAGGCATTTATTTACTCTTATCTCGAAATCGCTGAGAACATTCATATAATTCATGAAAGCATCATAGGGTGTTTCATACGGATTAAAATATGCATGAACCACTCCATCGGAGAAGAATTTGGTTGCCATGTAATAAAAATGGTCACTCGACTGCAGATATTCCCAGTCTTTAATCAGATGCTCATCGTTGCATTTATTGACTTTCTCTGCCAGTGAATATAGTTTATCGATCGCAGCTACCTGAAGTTCGTTGCCTAGCCATGCGGTTATATCCCTTTCCTCGTCTGCCCACGATATGGGAGAAGGGATACTTATTGCAGCTACCGGCTGGAGATTGTCTGCGATTTCAGACGGAGTCATAAATTTAAAAGGCGTTTTCCTGAGTATCGTCCCGGGGAGATACTGAAGAAAATCAAAAATACCAGTTTCCTTCCAGTTGTGTTCACCGAAAGTTTCATAATCGATGAATATGTTCAACAGTTCGCTCCTGGGCGCAAGCTTACTGATCCACGAAGCATACTTGTCCGCGGTTAATGGCCACGCGCTCCAGCTCTTGTTTGAAAACCTGAATGCGATATCGTCGCTTAGAACAAAATTCCGCAGAAGAACTTTAAGCCTGGGATTGATAGCGTTACAGTACAGGAAATTGGGGCTTTTCCATCCAAGTACATGCTTTGCACCTTCAGTAAGCATCGATTTAAAGCCCATATCTGCAACCCATGATCCGATCTGGTCGGAATAGATCATTTCCGTATTCCTGAATGAAGTCGGTTCCACGCCCAGGAAAGTCTTCATCATTTCTTTATGAAGAATTACCTGGCTCTCAAAATGAGATCTGCTTTTCAGAGAGGCAAGAGAGTGAGAATCGGTTTCCGCGAGGAATTCAACCATCCCCGTTTCTGCAAGCTGTCTGAAAGAATCAAGGACTTCCGGGGCATAAAGCCTGAATTGGTTTATAACAATCCCGGAAAGTGAAAATGCAACTTTAAATTTTCCCTTATGCTTTTGAATAAGATCCATAATTATCTTATTTGCAGGAATATAGCATTTGCCTGCCACTTTACGCATGATGGATTCATTTGAGAAATCATCATAGTAATAATGATCGTGTCCGAGATCAAAAAACCTGTACCGTTTTAACCTGAAAGGCTGATGAACCTGAAAATAAAAGCAAATTGCTTTCTTGCCTGCTGAGTTCATAACTTGAAACTTATTTTTGCCAAATCACTCTTTCGTATATATCCCTTACATGCCCCGCGGAGTTATCCCATTTAAGCCTTATGACTTCCTCCCTGCCGTTCCTGATAAACATGCTGGCCAGCGCAGGATAATTAAGTATTCCGTAAATAGCATCCGCCATTGCATCTATATCCCAGAAATCGGTTTTAACAGCATGTGTCAGAACTTCAGATACTCCCGACTGTTTGCTGATAATAACCGGAACACTTGACTGCATGGCTTCAAGCGGAGAAATGCCGAATGGTTCCGAGACCGACGGCATGATGTATACATCGCTCATTGCAAGCATCGTATAAACCTCCTTGCCGCGCAGGAATCCGGTAAAATGAAACCTGTCGGATATTTTAAGAGAAGCAGCCCTTCTCATCATCCTTTCCATCATATCTCCTGTACCTGCCATCACGAACCTGACATTCTTCATGACTTTCAACACCTTATAGGCAGCTTCGATGAAATATTCAGGGCCTTTCTGGAGAGTTATCCTCCCAAGGAATGTAACAACCTTTTCATCAAAACCCTTGTTTACAACGATGTCGTCTGTAAAGCTTACCGGTTCGACGGCATTATAAACGGTTTCGACCTTGTCAGGATCAATGAAGTACTTATTGATTACCATATCCCTTGTCAGATTGCTGACTGTAATAATTTTTGATGCGGCATCCATCCCGCTCTTTTCGATCCTGTATACATCGGGGTTCACATTCCCCCCGCTTCTGTCGAAGTCTGTTGCATGAACATGTATTATCAGAGGTTTCCCGGAAACCTCCATTGCTGCTATTCCGGCCGGATATGCCAGCCAGTCGTGAGCATGAATTATGTCAAAATCGTTCTCTTCGGCAATTACCGAGGCGACAATTGAGTATCTATAAATCTCATCAAGAAGATTACAGTCGTATCTCCCGGAAAAATCAATCATCCCCTTGTTGTCTGTCTGGACAAAAAGCCTTTGTTCTTTGGTATGCATTCCGACAATCCGCCAGAAATCTTCCGGATCGGTATAGGGTATGATTTTAGATGAGACTTCAATTTTTTCGACAGGCCGCCTGAAGCCTTTATAATATATCTGTTTAAAGGCAACAGGTACCCTGTTTGCACCAATAAGCCGGACCACACTCTGATCCTCATCACCCCAGGCTTTTGGAACAACAAAAATAACTTCAAGGTCATCAAGCGTGGCCATTCCCTTCGTTAGACCATAGCTGGCAGTTCCTAATCCGCCCGATATATGCGGCGGAAATTCCCAACCGAACATTAATACACGCATTTTCTGACAGAGTTATGTATCTGAATATTTTGTTTCCAGCAGATTTATGATTCTAAGTACTTCCCCAATGCTCCATGCCTGGGAGATTGTCCCATTAGGAGCATGAGGCGGATCTCCATCATGTATTTCCGAAAGAGTTGTGATCCCATGTTCACTCATTACCTCCTCAAGACCGTAAATAAGTTTCTTGATTTTATTAACTCCCTGACCACCATAGACTCTAAGCCAACCCTCGCAGAAGGGCCCGAGAAGCCATGGCCAGACAGTTCCCTGGTGATAGGCCTTATCCCTTTCCTCCTGGCTACCCCCGTAGTTTCCCTTGTAGAACTTGTTGGCAGGTGAAAGAGTTCTCAGTCCTCTCGGCGTTACAAGCTCCTTGTCAGCAATGTCAAGTATTTTCTTCATCTGCTCTTTGTCAAGCATTGAATAAGGCATGCTCACGGCAATAACCATGTTAGGTCTTACAAATAGGTTCTTCCCCTCCTCATCGTTAACATAATCAGCCAGGTAGCCGGCCTTTTCATCCCAGAACAGATCGATGAATGATTTTTTAATGAGTTCGGGGAGGTAATCATATTCTTTGATGAATTCATTGTCTTTAGCTGTTTCTGCCATTCCCAGTGTGAAGCATATGGCATTATACCAGAGAGCATTAATTTCAACAGCATAACCTCTTCTATGGGTTACCGGCACACCGTTTACAACAGCATCCATCCAGGTGAGTGACTTCCCCGGTGCATCTGAATATACAAGCCCGTTCTCCCTCATGCGAATATTGAATGCGGTGCCGTTCTTATATGCATGCAGGACGGATTTGGCAGCATTCCCATAGCGTTCGCAGCAATCGGTGCCTCCGTTGAGGACATACTGCTGCAGCGACCAGAAGAACCATAGCGGGGCATCTACCGAATTAAAGGCATAATGTCCTTTTGTTCCCATATTCGGGAAGAGTCCGTCTTTCATTTTCTTTACCTGGGTGTCAAGCACATCCCTGTATAATGCAAGCTTATGACGGGCAAGAGAAAGTCCGGGAAGAGATATGAAGGTATCCCTGCCCCAGGAGCCAAACCATGGATATCCTGCAATAATCAGGGTATCCTCACCCCTTTTCTCAACAAATTGCTGTGCGGCATTCCTCAGGCAGTTAATGAAACAGTTACGGGGAATTTTGCTGGTAACAGTTTTAGTAAATTTGGCCTTAAGGCCTGATGGTTTTTCTTCCCGTGTGGAAGCTGAGAAGACTATTGAATCGCCCTTTTTTGCATCAATTTCAAAAAAGCCGGGAGAGAACAGGTCCTCGGAAAAATCATAACCTCGTCTCTGTTCTTCAATGTATTCAACACCCAGGTACCAGTCAGGTACATGTATAAACTCGGCAGTTTTTGAAAATTGAAGATGCAGGAAGGGGAATCCTTCATACATTTTGGATCTGATGCCGTTCTTTACAGGCTCAATTTTTGTGTTTGCAGCAAGGTTCGCATGCGTGAGCTCATGAATGCTCCTGAAAGCCAGGAAAGGCCGAACCTGAAGTTTCATTGTCTCGGATGCCTCAAGAACAGTATACCTGACAAGAAGCTGCTCTTCATAATGTACCAGAAGCCTCTCCATCTTCAGTAATACGCCTCCCACCCGGTAAATCCTCATAGGTATTTTTTCAGTCTCGAAATCCTCAATATATTTATGCCCTTTCGGACTGAAATAATCGCCCTTGTACTTTCTTATCCCTATATTAAAGCTCTTATCATTGTTCACGACTGTTACATCAAGGGAGGAAAGCAGAACATATCTGCCCCCGCCAAGCTCATCAACAGGGCATACCAGCAGTCCGTGATATTTCCTCGTGTTACAATCCACCAGCGTTGTTGATGCATATGATCCTGCCCTGTTGGTCCTGATTATTTCCCTTGAAAGCGAGTATTCAAGATTAACAATCTGATTCTTTTCAAACTTAATGTAACTCATACATCTGCCTTTTTTTACGATATAAAAAAGTCTTTTAAGATAGCAAAAAATATTCAACATTGCAAACGGAATGACCGCTTGCATGAAAAATTATTATTTTATCACCCTCCCTCCGGTTAAAAAAAAGAATAAATTTGCAGTTCAATAATTTTAACACAGTATCTTATAAATATTTTAAATGAATCTTAAAGCCTTTCTGTTTATCGTTGCCGCCACGATTGCTGCAGGATGCAAAAATAACACAATTGAGCTAAAAGGCAAACTGGATTCCAAGAGGCCGGAGGATTATATTATTCTGCAGGAGCTTAAATCAGATAATCTACTGACCGTTGATTCAGTAAAAATTGAAGACGATAATACCTTCTGGCTTGAGAGGGAAGTCGAATTCCCTTCATTTTACCTTGTTAAAACAGACGATTATAATTTTCTCACAATGCTCCTGGAACCCGGTCAGAAAATAGAGCTGACAGCAAATCGTGATTCCCTGGGTTTTCCGAGATCCTTTTCCGGCTCTCCGGGAACCTCACTTATGATTGAATACAACAGACATCTCCAGGAGACTATAAGGAAACTAAGAGGCATAAGCAATGTTTACAGGGAAAACCTGGAGAGCCCTGATCTGCCACTGATAATGGAGCAGCTTGACAGTACGGCGCAGGTATACCTTAACGAAATAAATTCATATACAAAGAAATATATAGATGAAAATCTGGCATCCCTGGTCAGTCTCGTCGCGCTGTATCAGCAGGTGGCCCCGGGAGAATACGTCCTTCATGCTGATAAAGACTTTGATTATTATGTAAAAGTCGATTCATCACTGTTCAATAAATACCCTGATTATGAGCCTGTCAGAACCCTGCATGATCAGGTGCAAAAGATGATCTCGGAAATCACCAGCAGAGGACCGGATGCGCCTCTTATAAGAGACGGGGCAGCAGCTCCCGAGATTGCACTTCCCAATCCTGAGGGAGACACTATCAGGCTTTCTTCCACGAGAGGGTCTATAGTCCTCCTCGATTTCTGGGCAGCATGGTGTTCTCCCTGCCGATACGAAAATCCCAACCTGGTAAAGGCATATAACCTCTATCACTCCAGGGGGTTCCAGATCTACCAGGTCTCACTCGACAAAACACGTGATGCCTGGCTGGAAGGTATCCGGGAAGACCAGCTTGAAAAATGGATCCATGTAAGTGATATAAAATACTGGAATTCCGTTGTGGTTCCCCTGTACAGAATTGAATCGATCCCTGCCAATTTCCTTCTGGACAGGGATGGTCGAATCATTGCTTCCAATCTGAGAGGAGAAACGCTTCAAAACAAGCTTGCAGAATTATTTAATAACTGATCCGGTAATAACAATACTGCAATTCATCTGGCAATGAAAAAATATCTGGCACTTTTAATCCCCCTTCTGATCTTTCCGGGATGCAGTAAACGGGACAGATTCGTCATTAATGGTATAGTGAACAAGCCCTCACAGGATACCATCTATATCAGCAGAATTGATATCAACACCCCGGTCCTGGTCGATTCTTCAGCACTAAAAAAAGGAACATTCAGGTTCAGAATAAAAGCTTCAGAAGCTGATTTTTACCAGGTCGGTTATTCGTCATCGGACTTTATCACCCTGCTTGCTGAACCTGGTGAAAAAATTGATATTGAATTCAAAGATCAGGCTCTTTCCGGCAACTATACCGTAAGCGGCTCAAAAGGATCAGAAATGATAAGGACGCTCGACATGAAGCTTCTTGAAACAAAAGTAAGGCTGGACTCAATCGAAACTCTTTACGTCAAGGAACCTGAAGCATCCGGAAATGAAACTATGAGATCTTCCCTTGAGCAGGCATACATGGATATTATAAAAGAACAGAGAAAATTCAACATTGCTTTCATAATAGGGAATATGACTTCCCTTGCTGCCATAAAAGCACTTTATCAGAGGATAAATGAGAATATGTACGTCCTTTACGAACCTCGAGATCTCCAGTATCTTAAAATCGTGTCGGATTCTCTCAGGAAATATTACCCCCGGTCGAAACATACAAAAGCCCTTTTAAGTGACTTCGAAAAGGAGTATAATCAGTTTTTTTCATCACAGATTCAAAGAATAGCTGATACAGTTCCTGAAATGAAACTGAATCCCGACCTGAAAGATATAAATGGTAAAAGGGTGTCGCTTTCCTCTCTCCGCGGGAAATATGTCCTTCTTGCTTTCTGGTCTGCAGAATCAAGAGACTGTGTCGCTGAGAATATACAGCTGAAGGAATTTTACAAGACTTATTCCCGGAGAGGATTTGAGATTTACCAGATCAGTGTTGATCAGAATGAAGAAGCCTGGAAAGCGTCTGTCAAATTTGATGAGCTCCCATGGATAAACGCCAGGGAGGATGATCCGGCAAATCCAAAAAATGCTATTCTATATAATGTCAGAACCCTGCCGGCGAATTATCTCTATGATCCAAACGGCAATCTCATTGCTTCCAACCTGCATGGCAGAATGCTTCAGATAAAACTTAACCAGATATTTAACTGATATTGTTTTGGCCGCTCCCGGGAAAATATTTTTTGCATCAGATTTTCATCTTGG
>Ga0172362_10001575_pt1 | contig 19519 bp, 19 predicted proteins | sample LakKivs1_kivu2a2_FD_114534 | JGI IMG/M metagenome (GOLD analysis project Ga0172362, IMG submission 114534) | Sediment microbial communities from Lake Kivu, Rwanda - Sediment s1_kivu2a2 | ecosystem: Environmental > Aquatic > Freshwater > Lake > Sediment | place: Rwanda: Western Province, Lake... | reverse complement strand
CAATACATATAGCTGTGGGCAGTGGTTATCCTGAGACTGGTAGTAAAAACAAGTCTAGTCTTCATTGGGATATGATGTGTGATCTAAGGAAAAACGGCGAGGTTTACGCTGACGGTGAACTGATTTATAAAAATGGGAAATTCCTAAAAATTTAATGGATTATCTTATTGGTACGATGTAAGATGTAAATAGAAAATTTTTTATAATATCTGGTATATAATATTTTTTGGTAATTCTCATGTTTGACTTAGATGTTGAAATTAAAAACAAAGTTATTTCAGTATTAACTGCGACTGTGTTTTTATTTGTAATTTTTACTACAAATTCAATATCAGTAAAAGGTATTTATTCACATGAATCAGGTTGGGATATAATTGTACCTGATGATTATTCGACAATACAAAATGCCATAGACAATGCTAACCCTGGTGACAAAATTCTAGTTAGATCCGGAGTCTATAGAGAGAATGTTGTGATTGATAAAGCAGGATTATTTTTACAAGGTGAAAACAAATACAACACGATATTGGATGGATGCAATACTGGAGCAGATGGAATATTTGCCAAAGCTGAAAACATTACAATACAAGGTTTAACCATTACAAATTTTAGAAAAGAAGAACCAAAATTTTGGGCGCAAGCTGGAATAAAAATTTATTCGTCAAATGTATCGGTGATTAATAATATATTAATTTCAAATCGTATCGGTATAGATGTATATTCACATGCCTACAATATCACAATCTTAGATAACAATTTAATTTGTGATGGAATTTGTTTAGGAAATTATTTCAATTCCAATGAATATCCAAATATAACTAAGTTGGATTTCACACATAACATTAAAAACAATACAGTAAACGGAAAACCTTTGTATTATTATATAAACAAAAATGACTTTGCTGTTCCTACCGATGCCGGTCAAATCGTTTTGGTTAATTGCACAAATGTAACTATTAAAGACCTTTATATGAGTCAAGATGATTTTGCAATTATTCTTGCTTATTGTTCCAATTGTTTATTGGAGAATCTTACGATTTCAGAAACAGATGGAGAAGTCTTATTATTTCATTGTGAAAACAATATCCTCCAGAACAATATTATATCTAATACATTAAAAGCGATATGCCTCGAATTTAAATCAAAAAACAATATTGTTAGATATAATGATGTTTCAAACAATTATGTCGGTATTTCCATTTTTATTTCAGCAAACAACAATAGTATCTATCAAAACAAAGCTCATGACAATGATGAATTTGGCATCGAAATAGTATCATATCATGGAGGAGTTCAACAAAATAATAACGTTTCAGAAAATCAGATATATAATAATCGAGTTGGAATTTATCTAAGGGAGAACTCTATTAAAAACATAATTCAGAGTAACTCTATTACAAAAAATAAAATGGGTATTGTATTAGAAAAGTCATCGGACTATAACATAATAAAATACAACACTTTCAAGAGGGTCCTTCTTCCAGCCGCATTTATTGAATGCACGAGAAACATTTGGTATCAAAACTATTGGAACCGACCAAGATTTGTACCTTTCCCGATACTCGGGGTTAAAGCAATAGGAAAAATTTACATTCCTTGTGAGGTAAATTTTGATTGGCATCCAGCAAGAACCATATGATTTTCCTACATTTGAGGTGTAAAATGAAATTCGTTCTATTGCAGAGATGTTTAACATTTACATTTATTTGCTCACTTATTGGAATCGGCTTTTTTTCATCTTCTGGAACTATGATCTTGGAAAAATCGAATGTTCTTATATTTAGTTGCGATACTTTGCATGTTGGCGGCAGTGGACCAGGAAACTACACTAAAATTCAAGATGCTATAAATGATGCAAACCCAGGAGATATCGTTTTTGTTTACAATGGAACATATTGTGAGATTATTGATATAGATAAATCATTGAATCTTATTGGAGAAAAAAGATACAACACAGTTATAAATGCAGAGGAAAAAGGAACTGCTGTTGTTATTTCTGCTGATAGCGTTCTAATAAATAATTTTACTATATGTAACACAGGTATAGGGTTAAAATATTTTGATAATGCAGATATCAGGATACATTCTAATAAAAATATAATACAAAATATCAATTGTATTGATACAAATTATGGGATGTTATTTCAAAATTCTGATGAAAATATCATTATAAATAATTACATAAATGCTTACTGGGATGGTATTTCATTAGATGATTCAGAAAATAATTTTTTACGAAACAATTCAATGTATGGTAGTGGATTATTAGCTTATGAAAAACACGATATTGATACAAGTAACACTGTGAATGACAAACCGATATATTATTATTACATGAAAAGAGGTTTAACTGTTCCTGAAGATGCAGGGCAGGTAATCCTAATTAACTGTAGCAATTTTATTGTTGAAAATTTAAAGATTACAGGAACAACGCTCGGCATTTCTATTTTTAATTCTGATTGTAACATTATTAGAAACAATATTGTGGAAAATAATACTGATTTCGGTATAATCCTTAACAACTCGAATTATAATCTTATCATAGAAAACAATGTATCAAATAATCCATTTGGAATAGCATTATCTGCTGGTGGACTTGAATTATATGAAATAAACTCAAATTGTAAATATAATACTATTTCAAAAAATAATATAATGAATAACATTGGATTTGGATTAGGAATAGTCAGGTCAAATTTTAATACAATATCTGAAAATAATTTTATTAACAATACTGCTCATACTCAAATAGTTCGTTCAAAACATAATCGATTTGATAGTAACTTTTGGGATGATTGGATTGGAATTAAAATACCGTTTATTAAAAAATGCCCCAGATATATTCCAATATTCTTTATGTTAAAAATGGGCGGATCTTTTAAATTCATATATGTACCAACAGGTTTTACTTTAGATTTGCATCCAACTAGACAACCTGTCCCTATGATATAATCATATCATATTCATTTTAAATAATCTATAAATAATGCTTATCTCATTCCCCTCTCTGTAATGTGTGGCATTGTAGGTATTATTGGGGGAAAACCTGTTTCTCGTTTAATTTACCATAGCTTATTTTCTATCCAACATCGCGGGCAGTCATCTGCGGGTATGCTAACCTATGACGGCAATATCCATGTGACAAAAGATGTTGGTCTGGTAAGGGATGTTTTTAATGACGAAAAAAAGATAAACAAACCCGGTAATGTCGGTATCGGTCATACACGTTATTCCACTGCTGGTATGGATGATGCTGAGTCTCTCAAAAGAAATGCTCAACCTGAATATCTTGTTAACCCTTTTTTAGCAGCTGTACACAACGGCAATATCTATAATTGTTCAGAGATGAACGAACAGACCAGCAGAAAACCGCGCACAGAATGCGATATCCAGTGGCTTCTTCTGCCCATGGCAGATGAGTTGTATAAAAAAGAGTTGGATCTTGATACTATCGTCAAAGCATGCGAAAAAGTGATGCATCATGTAAGGGGTAGTTACTCCGCTTTGTATATAGCTGACTCTGGTGAAGCCCCTTATCTTTTTGCTATTACTGATCCACGTAAAATAAGACCTTTGGTTCTAGGTAAATCAGATGGCATGTATTGTCTTACGTCCGAAACAAGGGTTTTTAAGAAAATCAACTTCGAATATGTAAAGGATATTCCTGGTGGTACCATTGTTGTAATAGATGAAAAGGGCAACATCTACGAGAAACAAATCATAAAAAAACAAGAGATGCCCTGCATGTTTGAATTCGTGTATTTTGCTAAACCTGATTCACGCATAAACAATAGGTCCATCCATAGAACAAGAGAAGAGATAGGGCGATTGCTTGCGCAGGAGCAGCCTGTGGATGCAGATATGATAGTCCCAGTGCCTGAGTCCGGAAGAAGATATGCAATTGGTTATTCGAGAGAATCAGGGGTTCCTCTTGATGAAGGCATAATGAAGGATAAAGATGAAAGATCGTTTATACAGCAAACGCAGGAGAGCAGGGATAAAGTAGTCGAAGAAGGCCTATCCTTTTTGCGCTCAGTGTTGGAAGATCAACGTGTCATACTTGTTGATGATTCAATTGTCCGTGGAACCAATATCAGAAAGATTGTAAAAGGGATGAGAGACGCTGGCGCAAAAGAAGTACATGTACGAATAGGATGTCCGCCACTTATAGCACCGTGCTACCTGGGGATTGACATGAGGAGCAGAAAAGAGTTCATAGCTAGAGCAGAAGACGGTAGCATCAAAAAATGTGATAGGATAGCAAAAGAAATAGATGCAGATTCCCTTGGTTACATCAGTATAGCAGGATTAAAAAAAGCTATAGGTTTTGAGATTTGTAAAGGCTGTATAGAGTTTCCAGAGGGGTACCCACCTGAAATGCAAAATGATGTTAAAAAAATGTTTAAAAACGACAAAAAGGGAATAAGAGCATACGAATGCATATAACCCTAAAAATCTTTTTTGAAATATGATAGAGATTATTGAAGGTACGATGGAGGGCCAAATAATCAAAATCCTACAAAAAACATATCCTATTACAGTATATGACCTTGAAAAAAGTTTGCGCCTATCAAAAACAACTATCCTTAGAACTCTTAAAAAACTTCAAGCTAGAAATATAATTAAACTGGAGCCTCTACCAGATAAAACATACATACGTTTGCTAAGAAATGATTTTAGGTTTATAGGAAAAAAATATAGACATAAATCAATAAACGACATTAATAAAAATAAAAAACAACAGAAAACAAAAGAACATGAGAGGATGATGTACACCTAAGAATACGACTCAACTACGTTAACCCAGATTATAGGTATGTCATCTGGTACGTTTTTCTTTAGATTTTGGTTTTTCTTTTTCATATCTTCCCTACATAATTAATTCTCTTACTTCCGATATATAAACATTTTGTGTAATTATAACACAATATCACAATTACTCTACATACAGGAAAAACAGAGAAGGCAAGTTCTGTATTTTCTATCCGATTATTTGTATAACCTGCTTGTTAACAATCAAAAATTCTACAAGCTCCCCAGATTTCTTCAATTTGTTAAGCGTATCAAAACTAAGGGCATGCTCGTATCTTGATATAACCCTGCTTCCACTGGGTGACCAGCTGGCTAACTCCACGTTCTCTTCATCAAAATCTTTTACACTACCAAGTATAGTGAAAGACTCAGCATGTATGCTAAAAGGACAAAATGTGCACTCAACTACTGTTTCATAAGGAACATAGGCATTTTCTGCGTCAGATACAGGCTCAACTTGTACTAAAACAAGGTTTCCACCGCATTTTGGGCATTTCATGGATTTATTACTTTTTTTCTCCCATATGTCAGCTAGAATTTCAATTTCCTTTTTATCCCGTTCAAGTTTAGCCAATTTCTCCATCCTTTATATTATACATAGTACTTACATAAATACTTTTGCGAAAAACACTCACTTTATCCGTTATATTAAATAATTAGCATAGCATTTTGATTATGCTGAGGGAACTTGATTATGAAGATAATAACGCTTCTAACTGATTTCAGCTTAAAAGATGGATATGTAGCTCAGATGAAAGGCGTGATATCTTCTATAACAGATGCAAGAATAATCGATATAACACATGATATACAGCCTCATAACATAAGAGAAGCAGCTTTTATCCTCAAAAATACTGTGCCGCATTATCCTGTTGGAACAGTGCACCTGGCTATTGTAGATCCCGGCGTAGGTACAGAGAGGAAAGGATTGATAATAACAACCAAAAGCCAGATACTTGTAGGTCCAGATAACGGCGTTCTCATACCGACTGCTAAACTTCTAGGAGATTTAACTGTTTATAAGATTAAAAACGGGGAATACATGCTAAAAAACATCTCTGACACTTTTCACGGACGCGATGTTTTTGCTCCTATGGCTGCTCATATAGTAAATGGAGTATCCTTCGACAAACTTGGTGATAAAATAGACAAGTTTGTTGACCTAGACTTTAAAGAAGCCAATGTATCAAAAAAAGATGTAACTGGGAACGTAATTTATTTCGATCACTTCGGTAACATTATAACCAACATAGACGGGGCATCTGTGAAAGAAATTTTTGATTACGACAAAAAAATCAAGATAAGTGTAAAAAATAAACAAAAAGAGGCGATTTTCGTTAAATCCTACGGTTTTGCCAAAAAAGGACAACTATTGGCAACTATCGGTAGCAACAACTTTTTAGAAATCAGTATAAACCAGGGTAACGCAGCGAAGAAACTTGATTTAAAACCTGATGATGAGGTTAAGATATTATTTAGTTAAAAACTCTTTTTCTCCAGTTTATCGATGGTAGTATACTTGTTATCTCCTATGTAATATGTAGGTTGTATTTTCTTGTTATCAAGTAAATCATTTACGAATGCATCTTCATCCACTTGTATGTTGACAACTTCCCAAACAAGCAGACTATGGTCTCCGATTGGTGTAGTTTTTACAAGTTTACATTCTAGATGGGCGTAGCACTCTTTTATCAAAGGTACCTTTACTTTTTGGGATGGTATCAGTGTTAATTTTGTTTCTTTTATTTTGTCTGTTTTTCTTCCTGAGTGTGTACCGCAAAAATTTATTTTTTCAGCTAGTGAGTATGGTGCAAAGTTTATAACAAACTCTTTTGTTTTTTCTATCAACTCATGAGAGTATCTTTTCGATGCAACAGATATCCCATACAGTGGAGGGGTTCTGGAGATGGGCGTGTGCAATGCTAGTGTTATCACATTTGTTTTTCCTTTTACATCGTTACATGTAACTAGTATTGCCTGCATTGGAAATGCATAGTGGTAGAATTTACCTATATCTCCATCGATTTTCATTTTTACAACTCCCCTACTTTTTAAAACTTTATAATTGCATCCAATAGACCATGCGCATAGTTTATGCAACCAAAAGCAGTAAAAAAATCCTTTTTTACAAGATAATATTTCGAGTCTTCATAGTACTGCTTTGCTAGTTCAACAGCCTTACTATTATCGGTTTTAAGTTCTTTATTCATTTTAACGATATTTTCTTCGAACATTATGATGTCTTTTTCTATTCTTGTTTTTTCATCCATGGTTTCACGTATAGTAAAAGTAAGTTAGTAGAAATAACTTTTTCAAATTAAAGATAAAATAAAAAAGAGGAATGTTTTAGGTTTTTATTCTAAAACGCTCTAACAGTTTGATCTAGAAATAGTCGTCCAAAAACAAATCCGTAGAATCCTGTTGTAAATGGTTCATATCCTGGAACATTAACTGTAACTGTAACTTGTACTTTTCCTAATATCCGCTTTATCGACCTTTTGCCTGTTGATATGGTTACACAATCATCTTTCCCAATGGTTCCAGATGAGCCTTCTACCGTGAATCCTTTTCTTTTTGCATTTACAGTTATATTCCACTCTAAGTTATTTACGTCTGTTTCACCAGTGTTACAGATTTTTACTATTATTTTACCTATGCTTAACGGTTTTATTTTTATTGATAGTGTAACTGGTGGGACTGCTGGTTTTTCAGTTATTTTAACACTTGCTGTATCGCTACCTTCGTAGTATCCTCCTTCATAACAACAAGGTTCGCCGTCGCTATATGCGCTGTAGGTTGCTGTGTTTATACCATTGCATCCGCATGGGCTAGTTATGTCTACCGCCAAGGCATTGAATTGTATTATAAGTACGTCACCATCTGCTAGAGAAACATTTTCCAAATCCCATGTTACTGTTCTTTCATCTGCTGATACATCACCGTTGTAGTCAATAAATTCATGTTCGACATCGCCCTTGATTGCTAGTGATGCGTCGTCTGCGTACTCCAAACAGCATGGTAACTGATCAACTATAACAATGTTTTCCAAAGGTTCTGTGCCGTAGTAAGTAAGCGAAATCATAAATGTTACATCGTCGCCTAGATATGCGTTTGTACTTTCGGCCCATCCTTCTTTTTGATCCCATACTTTCTTTTCAAAGGTTGGGGCAGGTGGTACGCAGTTAACATAAATATAATCTGAACCTTGGTAATTCTCATGACAATATGATGTAGCAGTTACTTCTACTAAGTTTTCCTGTTCGTATCCGCAATATTGCATAACCTCTGTGTCGTATGTTATCGTGATAGTCCCTCCGTTTCCTATTCCAAGGTTGTTTTCCCATTGCCATGTTATACATCCTTCTCCGACTGTCGGAGCAACGTATTCGGCTCCAGTTATAACGGATTCATCAGCGTACTCAAGGCAGCATGGAAGATAATCTGTTACAGTCATTTCATCTAGTACATATGGACCATAATATGTTATGGTGATTTTGAAAGAGAGTTTTTCACCTAGAATAACACCATCAACATCATCTTTAATCCACTCATTTCCATTCCATACTTCTTTTTTTACTTCAATGTTGTTTTTTACGTATATTTTTGCAGTTGCGCAATTTTCATGATAGTAGTATTGTCCGCATTCCCGTGATGTCGCATGAGCATGGTTCTTAATTTTTGTTTCAGGTATTACATATTGTATATGATTACTGTAAACAACAAGTGCATTGAACTCTATGCTGTGACTTTCGTTTTCATCTAGATTATACATTGAATCTGTTAGGTTCCAATACAAAGAACTATCATTTATTTCAGGTGCTATAAAAGTGCCGTCTACGGTTGAACTTCCGTTAATGTATTCTAATCCATATGGTAGATTATCGTAGATCTTTATCTTTTTAAGACTGAGTTTCACACCTTCATGATAACCTGCTACTGCGTAGGTTATTGTTAGTTTGAAACTTACGGTATCGCCAATAAGCACGTTGTGTATACTGCTGGTCCATTCCTGGATTGTTTGGTCCCATACTGTTTTTTCAAAAGTCACTATACCTTCTTCGTTAGGTGTTGTACTGCTTACGTTTAATGCTGTAAAAGAGGATAGTATCATCAACATTACTATCATCAAACTTATTCTTGCTTTTCTTTTCATTTCTTTTTGCCCCCAAATTTTATTTAATAATTTTTACCTTTTTATTTATAAAAGGCAAGAATAATATATATATAGTAATATTTTAATCTATCGGTATTTCTTTTATAAATGTTATCATATTAAAGTCTTCTTAATTTTTATATTTTAAAATTGTCTATTTCTACTGATTTATATGCTTTTTTCTTAATTTTATCGCCTCTTATCCGATAAAATATTTTGTCGTTTTAAGCCCGACAAAATAGAAAACTATTTAAACTGATAAACTAACATATTTATTGAATAAAATAAATAAAATTGGTGTATATAATAATGCAGGAGAAGACAGTTAAACTAGATAAAAACATCGAAAAAGTAGTGCGAGAAATACTGAAATCCAGAGCGAGAGCACGTATCTACGTATATCTAATAGGTAGAAACGGTGCAAAAAGTGAACAGATCATAAAAGGAACAAAACTGCACCCTAGCACAGTACGAGAAATGCTGTCTGAAATGCATAATAAAAAGTTGATTTATAGGAAAAAAATCCAGAAAGGCAGTATAGGAAAAAATCCATACATGTATTTTGCAATTCCTCCAGTAGAGCTTCTAAATAGATATAGAAGTGAAATGGAAGATGGACTCAACAGACTTGCTAGAATAGCTTTTTCTTCTAGCAATCAGCCATACAATGGGAGTGTTAAAATTAAGATTATAGAAGGTACAGAGGACATATGAACATAGCTAGATCTTTGGCAAAAACATTGGTTAAACGACCAAAAACGGTCCTCTTAGTTTATACTATAATTACCATTCTTATTGGCCTTAACATCCAAAACGTTTACATGCAATCTGATTTATCTAAATTTTTACCAAGCGATGACCCAACAATACAGTTATGGTATAAGATATATCAAGATTTCCCGATAGGAGCCACAATTATAGTATACATTGATCAAACAAATAAATCGTACGATATCCGAGATTTTAGAGTTTTAACTGAGATGGATGAAATCGTTAGAGCAGTAGATCCATATCCTGATGGTAGTGATGGTGTATCATCGGTTCAAAGTATCTCAAATTATATTAAAGAAGAAAATGCAAAAGCATGGATTCCAGGTGGACTTGGCGGAACGGGAAAAAATGAGATACCAACTCCATATAATGCTGATAATTACGAGGAACTCATCGCCAGATATATGACTAGGCTAACATCCGAGGAAACCAAAGGAGTTCTTTATACAAATGACTATAAAGTTGCTGTTATAGTAATCCAGGTGACAAAGGGTACCAATTATTATGATATCTTAGATAAAACTAAAGCAGCGATAGAAAACAGAGGAACACATTATTCCGATATGTCTGTAACTGGTACGTTTGCGGTACAAAAAGCAATGCAGGAGCGCAGTTTTCAGACACTTGAAATTGTTTTCCCAGTAGCAGCTGTTTTAGTAGCGCTGGTTCTATTATTCTTCCATAGAACAATCAAGGGTCTTATAATAGGTTTCTTGCCTCTTGGTTACGCCTTGGTTTTAACATTTGGTGTTCTTGGTATAGTGCAACCTGAGTTGACTATACTATCTATTGCTGTCGCTGCATTATTGCTAGGTCTTGGTGTTGATTATTCCATTTATTTAGCGAATAGATTTGCTGAAGAGTGTACTATACAGGATAAAATTGAACGCGTGGAATGCACTTTAGGACGCACAGGAAAAGCAGTACTCATGTGTGCAATTACAACAATCATAGGTTTCGGTTCTCTCATGAGTTCATACATGCCACCGATGGCGACATTTGGTTTCAGTTGTGTCATAGGTATCTCTTTTGCTTTCATATCCTCGGTCATCCTTGTACCATGTTTGGCTCTTATATTAAAATTTGAAAAACATGAACAAAACCACCATTGGAAACGATTTGCCAAAATCATTGTTGATTACAGGAAGAAATTTTTTGCAGCTGCTTGTTTCCTTGTTGTATTATCCTTGATTGTTTTACCGAACATAAGAACGGATGTAAACTACTACGATATGGCGCCACAAGGTATTCCCGAGGTAGAAAAACTATTGGAATATTCCGCGAAATTTGGTGGCGGAACAAATTTCAATGCTTTACTAGTTGAAACAGATTCACAGGGGCTTACCAATCCTGAAGTTATTGATGCAATATACAATGTTGAGATTCAGATTAGACAAATAGGTGTGACCGTAACATCAATAGCAGATGAAATCAAGAAAGTAAACGAAGTGTTAGATCGAAATGAGATTACAAAAAAACTAGATTCTATTTTCGGTGTTAGCAAAATAATATATGACCGAGTCGTAGAGACAGGATTGGTAAATAAGGATTATTCCAAAACTATAATACTTGTTTCCTTGCCTGCTGGTAAAAGTGTTCAGGATATAGAGGTGTTAGTAAACAAGATTGACTCCATAGCAGAAAATGCCACAATCCCTCATAACGGACAGATTTCTCAGCTTGCCGGTCAAGACGTAGTAACCGTTCAGGTAAACAAAAAAATAATGAGTTCGCAGATACAATCAATTGTAACTGCCCTTTTGCTCGTATTAGCCTGCTTAATAATTGGTTTCAGCTCCTCGAGAATAGGGGTTATAGCATTGATGCCTGTTTTATTTGTGCTAGCATGGGAGCCAGGAGCATTAGTAACACTAGATATACCTCTATCTGTAGTAAACATTTCTATCGCATCTATTATGATAGGTACAGCTATAGACTATAGCATACAAGCAACGCAGAGAGTAAGAGAAGAAGTAGCTAGAGGTATATCAAAAATTGAAGCAGTTAAAACCACAATAGAGACATCAGGATGGTCAATAATTGGAGCTGCAGCAACAACAAGCATTGCTTTAGTTGCAACCTTCGTGGCAAATATCCCTTCATTACATCAATTCAGCATTGTAATCATATCACTTATTGGTTTTGCTTTTGTAGCAACAATGTTTGTTTTGCCAACTCTTTTAGCCTCAAAACTAATTGATTAAAAATAGTTTTTTAAAAAAATTACATTTTTTTCCCGTAGATTTATTAACTAAAAAAATATTACATTTTTCTGGAGAGGTTTGGAATGGTTTTCGAAAATTTCTCTGAATGGTTAACCCAGTTCTCTATACAAGATGTCTTTCGCGGGGATTTCTCGTCGTTTATACCAATATTTTATTTAGCAATATCTATAGCAATTTATGCAATCTTTATATGGCATTTTTACAGATTCATCGCAAGAAGAGATATCTTTAAACTTTCCCCCAAAAAACATGGAAAAGCAGTAGCGTTTCTGAAATACTCTTTGTTATTTCCTTTCATTGCGGTTCTTTTCTTCGCTGGTTTTTCAATGATGTTACTTTTCCTTACAAAAAATTTAGATTCACTAAGCATTCTTACTACTTCTTTTGCAGTAATATTGGCAATTAGAATCACGGCTTACTATAGCGAGGATTTATCAAAGGATTTAGCAAAACTTTTGCCACTTGCACTTCTTGGTGTATTTTTGGTTGATCCTTCGTATTTTAGATTAGATGATGTAACAAACAAAGTTAATTCATTACCAAATTTTTTAACTCTAGCTGTACAACTAGTCCTTTTCGTTATCATAGCTGAATGGGTGCTAAGGATACTACTAAAAATCAAGCAATCTATTCTTCCCAAAAAACAACAGATACAAGAAAGTTAAAATGCATTATGAGAAATTATAAAAACACTAATTTGGTTCTGCTGATAAAATGAGAGTCAAAGCAATTTTATCTAATCTCGGATTTGTAATGCAAATCTCTGGTATATTCATAATACTACCAATCATAATATCTTTTATTTTAAATGAGATTTCTGCAACCATAGCTCTTTTCCTTGCTGCCACAGCATTTCTTGTTGTAGGGTTTCTATTAAATGCGCTCTGTGAAAGAAAAGAACTCACCTTTAAACAATCTTGTGCTTTAATTGTGCTAGTCTTTTTTCTCTTAAGTTTTATAGGTTCGATACCCTATCTGTACATTAATATCTCAAATGAAGGCCCCGTCCAACTTTTTACAGATGGCGTTTTTGAATCAGCATCAGGATACACAACAACAGGGTTTTCAGTTATATCCAATCTATCCAGTATACCAAAGTCTATAATTGTCTACAGATCGCTCACGCAGTTTATAGGGGGTCTCGGCATAGTTTTAGTTTTGCTAGCATTTTTTTACCCTGAAGCAAAACTTCAGGAGTTTTCTAAGGGCATGGGTTTTACAAAAAACCATAAAATCAAAAGAACCTTCTTTATGATTCTCTCCATTTACATGATCTATTTTATAGTTATGGTGGTTTTGGGTTTAGTAGCTGGCTATAGAGATGTAATAAATCTCATTTCATTCATCTTCTCCGCACTAAGTACGGGCGGTTTCGCACCTATCACTGATATTACAAATGCTGTTGCGCAATCACCTTTAGGTTTCATACTTATTGTTAGCATGATACTAGGGGCATCTAATCTTCTTGTTATAGCTGGTTTATTCAAACTTAAATTTAAAGAATTTTTTAAATCAGAAGTATTTGTTTTTCTAATTATGGCTTTTGTATCTGTTGCTTTGGTAGTTATCTTTTCTTCATACTCACTGTTTGATTCTACTTTTCATGTTATCAGCACAATGTCAACAACGGGATTCAGTTATCTTAATGTCAATGGTTTCTCAGATACGCTAAAATTATTCTTGGTCTTTCTAATGTTTGTTGGAGGAGCTAGCTTCTCAACAGCAGGTGGAATAAAAATATATAGATTTCTCCTACTCTTTAAAGCAACCAAAAAAGCTGTCACAGATAGCATAACGGAAAGAGATAACCCAGTTAAACTATTCGGAAAAGAATACACAAGCACTGAACTAATTCAAGCAATTATGATGGTTATTTTGATGGCAGGCATAATACTTTTGTCAGCAGCCATAGTAAGTTCATATGGAAATACACCCATAAACTCCATTTTTGAAACTACATCAGCCATAGCCACATGCGGTTTAAGTGTAGGCGTAGTCGGGCCAAGTACGGCAATTGAACTCAAATGGTTGTTTGTTTTACTGATGATACTAGGAAGAATAGAAATAATGGCATTTCTAATAATATTCTCAAGGGCAAAAGAACCAAAAGAGATATGGTCAACAAGCTAAAACTAAATTTACTTGTTTGCTACGGAGATTCTTACAAGATACTCATATCTCAGAATATTTTTTGATTTTTTTATAACGAATCAAAGATGATACAAACGGAACATCAAATAAAATGTTACCACATAAGATAATAATGCCAAGCATAAGCTGACCATCTAGATCTGAAATACCAAAAGAATAGCCTCTATAAAACCAATCATATACAAAAAAAACACCTATCAACAAAGGCAAGATAATAAGCATTGGTGTAAAGAAAATCTCCGACTTAACGATTTTCAGATCATCGTAATCTGTTTTCAGATACTCCTTATCTTTGCCATCCATATTTTTCACCAAGGTATTATTACAGGATAAATTACTTTATCTGGCAAACTAAATCCAACATAACTAGCACTAAACCATACTATCAACAACAAAACAGCAGGGACCATCTGAATCATAAAATCATCATCAATCCACCAAAATTTTTTTGTTTCACCAACGACAGCACCAAAAGCACCAACAACAGAAACAAAAAACATAACCCAAAAATCAGCCTTATACCATGTAACTGCAAAAAAAAGCATACAAACAAAAAAACCAACAAAATAAACAATTTTTCCACCAAAACGGGAACGTATTTCACCGATAACTGGGTCGCCTATAGATGCACACAAAATGCAAGGAATTGCTATCTGCTGCGGGAAAACCAGCAACAAAGTAAAAATTGCGACACCAAAAAACAGGTAGCTGCCAACCCTATTTTTTTCGTACATCCTAAGACCAAAAAAATGTTTACTATTTACCTTACCTTTTATTCTAAGCGCTTCTAAAATCACAAGCGAAACAAGTATTAAAAACGGTACCCAAAATTTTAGTAGCCTAATCCACTCTGCATCATCAGGCAAAAAATAATAAAACAAAAAACAAGCACCAAACGTATGAAAAACACGTCTATACCAATGAACATCAAACTCTATAGCATTAATCTTATTCTTTGCATCTTCAAATTGATTTACAATTTTTTCTATAGCCGGGGCAGGTTTTTTCATGATCAAATATCTCTTATTTTTGCATGGTTAAATCAAAAATGTTATTTCCCGAGAGTCATAACGCCTTGTCTACTGCCAACTATCACCTCATCAACCAAACCAATAAACAAACCGTTCTCAACAACACCAGGAATGTTATTTATATCTTTTTCAAGTTGATCTGGCGACTCTATGATTTCAAAATCACAATCAAGAATATAGTTTGAGTTGTCTGTAAGATAAGGGTCATTCATTATTTTTCTCAATTCGACAGCACAACCAAAACCCTCAAGAACTTTTTTTGTTGAAGACCAACCATATTTCAACACTTCAACAGGCAACGGGAAATTAACTCCGAGGGCCTTGACAATCTTTGATTCATCTATAACAATAATCTCCTTTTTAGAGTGATACGCAACAATCTTTTCCCTTGCTAGAGCACCTCCACCACCTTTTATCAGATTAAGATTCTGATCAACCTCGTCCGCACCATCTATTGTTATGTCAATGGCAGGATTCTCCTCAAGATCAGTTAATGGTATGTTGCATTCTTTAGCTATTTTTTTTGTATGCATAGATGTTGGTATACCTTTAATGTCAAGCCCGTTCTTCACCATCTCTCCAATTTTTCTTAGCGTGTATTCCACTGTTGAGCCAGTTCCAAGGCCAACAATCATGCCACTCTCAACGTACTCGGCTGCTTTCTCCCCAGCTATCTTTTTCATGTCTTCTAGTTCCAAAAGTTCACCAGACCGTGTAATACCTTAATAGTACAAAAATTTATACTTGATATCATAATTACGTTTCAGCGGAACTATGTTAGGAAAATGTGATGAGCACGGTTATTACCGTGGAGAAACTTGCCCTGTTTGCGGTAAAAAAGGAAAATTCTTAATGGATGACCGAGAACTTAATGCTTTAAGTCGCATCATGGCTGGTACACTACGTCATTTCCCAGATAAACTTGGTTTGATGATGGATGGAAAAGGCTGGGTCGATATATCATCTTTCATAGAAGCACTAGGTACCTCAAGATCAGGTTTTGACTGGTTACGAAACTACCACATAGAGGCTTTGGTGGCTACTGACGATAGAGGCAGATATCAGATTGATGGCGGGATGATTCGCGCTAAGTATGGTCATACTGTAGATGTAAATCTCGATGATTTGCCTTTGGCAGATCTTGATGAGTTCTACTATCCAGTTACTGAAGAAGAGGCGGATATGATAATTGAAGGTGGTCTTCATCCGACTGATCGTAAAAAAGTACATCTGAGCAGTAGCATAGAGAAAGCTATTGAGGCAGGTAAAGTAAGAACAGAAGAACCTCTTATTTTACGAATAGACGGAAAAAAAGCTACGAAAGCAGGGATTAAGATATATCATGCAGGTAAAGATGTATACGTAACAGATAGTATTGACGCTAAATACATATCAAAAGTGGGTCAATCTGAGATAAAGAAATTAGAAAAAAAACATTAATAAGACCTATTTTTATGCTGGTATCTCTCTTGTTTTGGGCTTGTAGCTCAGCTAGGTCAGAGCAATCGGCTCTTAACCGATTGGCCGTGGGTTCGAATCCCTCCAAGCCCGTAATTTTTTTTTAAAAATCTCTCTCTCAAATAAACAAAGAAAAATATTTTTTATTTTTAGATAAACTTATAAGATACCTTTATATATAACTTGTTTATCGGGGGATATTTGTGAGGAATGTGGTTGGCGATTTCGGTTGCAACGCAGGAAAGGTATGGAGAGCGTTAGACGGAAAAAGCTCTCTAGAGAAGGAAAGGATATCAGAAATCACAAAGCTTAATGATGACGAATTTTATAGTGCAATTGGTTGGCTTGCAAGGGAAAATAAGATATCTCGGGATAACCAGAACAGTTATACGCTAAGTGAAACAAATCTTACTGCAGAGATAGGGAATAACGCTGGTAAAGTTTGGCGAGTAATGAAAGTGTGGGGAGAAGTTGATGTTACTCTTATAAAGAGACTTGCGGTGATAGACGAGAAACATGTCTACTCAGCTCTGGGTTGGTTGGCCAGGGAGGACAAGATATATTTTGATGAAAACTCCATGAAGTATAGTTTGAAAGAATAAGGATTAAGTATTACTCATAAAGTGATATGGTAAGATTGAAAGGTGATATGCATTCGCAAAGATTTCAGATAGTGTATACTACGAATAAATAGAAGTACGAAGGAATAGTAGATGAAAGTAGCGATGATTGGCTGGGAATATCCACCGTTCAAGGCGGGAGGCTTAGGGACCCATTGTTATGGGCTTACTCGTAGTCTTGCTGATAAAGGTGTAGCGGTAGATTTCTACATGCCTAAAACCAAACATCATACTGGTAGTGACAAAAAGAATCTGGTTATAAAAGAGGTCGGTGAAACAGAGATATTCCCTTATGATAGACCTGATGACAAGGCTCTTGGGGGGAAGTTCTTTGAGGCTGTTTACAGGTATAATGATTTACTTGTTCAGAGGGTTCGTGGTAAGTATGATCTCATTCATTCTCACGATTGGCTTACTATGAAGGCGGCTGTTGCTTTAAAAGAAAAAATGGGTGTTCCTTTAGTTGTCACTATCCACTCTACTGAGTATGATCGCTCTGGTTGGCTTTACCCGAATCAATGGTTTATTGATATCGAGCGAGAAGGCATGCAGAAGGCAGATTGCGTCATTGCTGTTAGTAGTTTCACCAAAAAAATCATTGTTGAAAAGTATGGCATAAACCCTGACAAGATTATTGTCGTCCATAATGCTGTTTATCCGATTGGCGAAGGAGAAAAACAAAAAGTTGTATTGTTCCTCGGTAGACTTACTATACAGAAGGGACCGGAGTTTTTCCTGCGTGCCGCTAAAAAGGTTCTGGAGTATGAGAGGGATTGCCGTTTTATTGTTGCTGGTATGGGTGATATGTTGCCCCGTCTTATCAACCAAGCTGTCGATATGGGTATAGCACAGAATGTTATATTCACAGGTCTATTAACTGATGAGGAAGTAAAACATATATATAAAATCGCCAATATTTATGTTATGCCATCTGTTAGCGAGCCTTTTGGTATAACTGCTCTTGAAGCAATGTCCGCTGGTACTCCTGTTATAGTGTCTAAAACCGCGGGTGTTGCTGAGGCGCTGTATAATTCATTAAAGGTTGATTTTTGGGATACAGATGAGATGGCAAACAAAATTATATCACTACTTAGATATGACCCTCTACGTAGAACATTGGTTGAACACGGAAAACGTGAACTGGAACTGTTCACATGGGATCGTGTCGCCGAGAGAACAATCGATGTCTACAAGGGGGTATTGTAAAAAATGCCATCTATATGTTTATATTTCGAAGTGCATCAGCCGGTTAGACTAAATCGTTTCTCAGTTTTTAACATAGGTAAAAAAACCGATGCTTTTTCAACCTATTTCAACCATGAGCTTAACAGATGGATATTTGAGAAAGTAGCAAAAAAATGTTACCTTCCAACAAACAACCTTATGCTCGACCTTATAAATGAACACAAAGGTAAGTTCAGAGTATCTTTCAGTATCACAGGCACGTTTGTAGAATACTGCCAACGCTACATGCCTGAGCTTCTGGATAGCTTCAAAAGGCTTTTTGCCACAGGTGCGGTCGACCTAATAGATGAAACATATTTCCATTCATTGTCAGGTTTATATGATGATTTAGATGAATTTGAAGAACAGGTAAAGATGCATAGGCGAATGATAAAAAAGATTTTTAACTACAAACCTACGGTTTTCAGAAACACTGAAACAATATATGACAATCGCATTGCAAAGAAAGTCGCTGATATGGGATACAAAGGAATCCTTACAGAAGGAACTGAAAAGGTTCTTGGGTGGCGTTCACCGAACTACATTTACAAACCAGTTAATGCAGATATAAAAGTTTTACTTAGGAACTACACTCTTAGTGATGATGTAGGTTTTCGTTTCTCAGCTCGTGAATGGCCGGGTTTTCCATTAACTGCAGATAAATACGCTAATTGGATGTCAAATTGCGATGGTGACCTAATTAACTTATTTATTGATTATGAGACCTTTGGGGAACACCAGTGGATAGAAACCGGTATATTCGATTTCCTAAAACACTTGCCCGGTGAGGTATTAAAACATAATCACCTGGATTTTGTTACAGTAAGTGAGGCAGTAAACAGATATAATGTTGTCGGTGAAATCGATGTACCATGGGCGATTTCCTGGGCTGATGCTGATAGAGATGTTTCAACATGGCTTGGGAACAACATGCAAGTAGCGTGTTTCAACGAACTAAAAGATATAGGTAAAAAACTAAAACAAATCGACGACAAAGAATTGCTATATGTATGGCGTCTCTTACAAACATCGGACCATCTTTACTACATCTCAACAAAAGGTGAGCAGGATGGT
>Ga0172362_10001573_pt1 | contig 19531 bp, 19 predicted proteins | sample LakKivs1_kivu2a2_FD_114534 | JGI IMG/M metagenome (GOLD analysis project Ga0172362, IMG submission 114534) | Sediment microbial communities from Lake Kivu, Rwanda - Sediment s1_kivu2a2 | ecosystem: Environmental > Aquatic > Freshwater > Lake > Sediment | place: Rwanda: Western Province, Lake... | reverse complement strand
TATCTGGAACTATGTAAAATTGCATATCCCGATTTAGAATGGGTTTACAATGATACTTTAAAAAGTTCCGGCGTATATAAAATTGTTCCAAGGTCAAAAAAATATGGAGGTATTGTCGCATTTGTACAACTTTATAGAAGCATGATGTATTATAAAGAATGCAAAATTATACCATCCGTTATCATAAACAATACACAAGAAGTGCGAGAAAGTTTTTGGAATGGAATGTACGATGCCGATGGAGATAAGGATAAAAATGGATACACTCGAGTCGATCAAAAAAATCAAATCAGTGCTGCTTGCATATGCATTTTGGCTCGGAGTATCGGATGGAAAACGTCATTGAATACGCGTTCAGATAAGATGGATATTTATAGAATGACAATGACAAAGTGTGACCAAAGAAAATGTGCCAACTCTATTAAAAAAATAGTACATTTGCCTGTTGAAAAGAATGAACTCGTTTATGATCTAACTACCGATAATCATCATTTTGCAGCTGGAATTGGAAACATGATTGTCCACAACACTGACTCCGTATTCTTTACATTTAACTTGTCAAATAAAGACGGAACACCGATTCGCGGTAAAAAGGCGCTGGAAATCACAATTGAGCTTGCGCAACAAGTGGGCGAACTCGCATCCTCGTTTTTGAAAGCACCGCATTCGCTTGTCTATGAGAAATCTATCATGCCATTCTGTTTGCTAAGGAAAAAGGGGTATGTTGGTATTTACTATGAGACAAATGCCAACAAGGGAACCAGAAAAAGTATGGGAATTGTTTTAAAACGCCGCGACAATGCGCCCGTTGTAAAGGATGTTTACGGAGGAATCATCGACATTTTAATGAAAGAGCAAAATACAGAACGTGCCATTTCATTCTTGAAAAACTATTTGCAGAATTTAATTGACGAAAAAATACCGCTCGAAAAACTCATTATTACCAAATCACTGAACTCTCATTATAAAAATCCACAGCAAATCGCGCACAAAGTTCTTGCAGATCGAATGGGTCAGCGCGATCCAGGAAATAAACCGAGCGTCGGAGATCGCGTGCCGTTTGTGTATATACACAATCCGGAAAAAAAAGCGCTACAAGGAGACCGAATAGAACATCCCGTTTACATGAAACAAAACGGTATCAAACCTAATTACGCATTTTACATTACAAATCAAATCATGAAACCCGTTCAACAACTATTTGCACTTGTACTCGAGGACATTCCCGGATTCAAACGCAGGAAAGAAGCGCTCAACGACAGAATTGAATTCGAGTCGAGCCAGATTGGAAGCGATAATCCGGAAGCGCTACAAATAAAAATAACAAAACTGCGAGAAACTGTGGTGAAAGAGTTACTGTTTGACGAGTTTTTGATTCAAGCAACAAATACTGCAAACAAAAATAGAAGCATCAAGGACTTTTTCAAAAAAGCGTAGATCCTATCAACTTATCTAATTTAGAAACACAAAAAAGAGAAATGGATATAACAGCAATTCGCGCAATATATAGTTTTGTTTTATTGATTGGTCGGCGTTTACCATCGTCGTCATGAACAATGCTTGGATCAATTTTTTCATACGCATCTTCTATTTTGTGCTCCTTTGTATAAATCATATTAAAAAATGTTTTCCATTCGGAGTTAACGTATTCATACCACTCTTCCATGGATTTGTATTTTTCATGGTCTTGATCATACACTTTACTGTAATAAACAAATGCACTTAGATTCGGCATCGCCCTCATTTTTTTTTCATTTAAAATGTCATCTTTTCCATACGTGATGACAAATTGTATCGGCGAATCATTTTTATATGAATAATAAATACCACCTTTTTTCAAATCGCAAGCATAATCGCATCCATGACGCCGTGTTCCTTCTGGATAAATAATAATATTACGATCGGTATCTTGAATTCGTTTTAATACGTTTTCAAATGCGCATATATCTGTTTTTCCTTTTTTTCTATGAAACGACTCTGTCATGTTTGTTATGAGATTAAAAATAAATAATCCAGGTATTGCTATAAATGCAAACTTTCGTGCTACAAAAGTTCCGATATTATTTACAACGATTGAATCAATAAAATAATCAGCAATTGTTCTATGATTTGTAAAATAAATAATATTTTTTTTATGTGAAATACTAGTTGATGTCATTCGATAGAGGGTACAACAAAATTTGTTATAAATGCAATTGTACGTTGTTTGTAAAAATTCAATTTCCGTTTTTATTGTACCATCAAATAGAATCTTCAATGGAAGTAAATTAAAGTATAAATAAATATGTATAAATTTAAATTTATATGTTAGATATTTTAATATATTTTTCATTGTCATATATTCTATTTTAATATATAACATATGTTTTAAATTATTTATTTTGTATTTAAATTAATAATTTAACTTATCTCTCTATAAATTGTTTGTTGGACTTGAAAATATTAATAACTGACCACTGTCAGTAGATGCAACAATCCGTTTGTCTGGAAGAATATCCAAGTCGCGTATTCGTTCTCCAACATCGATAGTTTGTGAATCATAAATTATTTTTTTTTTATAACTATACCGCATAAACACTAAAGACTTTGCAAGCAAAGTTCCCATGACAATTCCACCAGAATATTTACCAAACTTTCCACTTGGAACTAGTGCCAACTCAGTTGGTGCAATGGCTGTTTTCCATACTTTTATTGGTTTTGTGAATCCTTCATGCGTTCCAGTTTTTCCAGGAATTACATAATCATAATCTGTATATTGACTTCCCAAAGTTACAAAAGGCCAACCAAAATCATGAACAACTCCGGATTTGGTAAGATCAATAAGATTGAGTTCATCTCCGCCCTTCGGTCCATTCTCTGACACAAGAAGATGTTGGTTCTTTAATAATAATATTCCTAGCATATTTCGGTGTCCTTGCGACACGCGAGTTTTAATGATTTGATTTGCACTTTTTTTTGTTAAACGCCATACAGAACCCAGAGTCCCTCGTTTTTTACGGTCGAAAAGATTATCAAAACCAAGGTCTCCGACTGTTAAAAACGCTGAATGTTTATTTATTACTTGAATTCGACCGCTTGCATGTTGGACTGGAGACTGAAAAGGCGATAGTGTTGAAATTGTTGTAGGATATTTAACACAAGGAGAACTCTTAAACCATAATTCCTTTTTTTTTAATAAACTATTCATTCGATCATAAACAACTCGAAAAACAACGAGTTCAACACAGTTAACACCGTTTAATTTTGAAAGTCTGGGAAATGATATTAAAAGATTAGCAGTACATTTATTTTCATAAAGAACGGCGATGTCTGTAATTCCAAATCGAGAATCAGCTTTGATTCTTTCATCGTCAGATATCATATCTCCAATATGTTTTACCCTTTGTTCATGTTCGTTCCATGAAAATATTGAACCACCACGCTCTCCACCTCCTAAAAGAATAGTTCCATCTTTAAGAACTGCAAGAACAGATCCGCGGGGAGGAAATGGAAGTTCGCCGGTAGTTATGGTAGATTCAATGTTAAACTTTTTTATACGCACCGACGTTCCATCAACTTTTATTGAATTGAGCATACTATATATAATATATATATATATATATAATATTCTAATAAAAAAAAATTATATAAAATTTTAATGTAAAGTGATATTTATTTATACCGGTTTCAATTGAAATAAACAACATGCAAAGCATGAAAGCAAACTACACAAGTATGTTTTTGCGCATCCGGAGTCATCAAACGATTGATGATATTCACTTTCAAATGTTTTATCATTGTCACAATTGTTACTGTGAGATCCTGACGTTGCACTAGTCCCACTAACATGGTCATCAAAATTTACATAATAATTATTATCTTGTGCTTGTCCATAAGATTTCATGGTGTAATATGAATACGGTCGAGTCATATCTTTTACGATAACCGGTATCGATGATGGATGCGTCGGTTTTCTATTTTGTCGAGCAAATAATTGATCACATGTTATTATTTCATCCGTTTTAACTGCATAAACGTATTTAGTATCTGTATACAAGTTTTGTAAATGCCAAGGATCTATATTATTCATTTCGATATTATTATTTTCATTTATATCGTTTGTTTGATTATTATTACTACTACCGTTATGATCATCATTCATATTTTCATACTTTACTTGATTATACTCATAACTCATGAATTTTTCAACTGTTATTTATACGCTATACTATACTATATGAATATATTATTTAATTTTTAAATTTTTTTATTTAATCAATATAATAAAAAAACACAATCCTGGATATATTTTAGCCAACTGAATTTACATCAGAGCGGTCATCATCGTGATCATCATCATAATGATGTCTGTCGTGTCGATTTGATTCTGAACGATACGGTTCCTCTTCATTACCATTATTATACATGTGTATCGTTTGTTCATCATCTTCGCGATCATCCTCACGATAATCATAGTTAACATTTAAATGTTGTCGACACATTGGACATGTTGAATGCGATTCAAACCATCGAAGTAAGCTGTACGGATTAAAATTGTGTTTACACCTGTTAATTTGCATTACCGAATCGATCAACTCAAACGGGACTTGAGATATAGGACAAATATCGTTCAGCGGTTCTGATATTGTGCAATACGGAATAATTATTGTTTGTTGCTGAATAGCATCATAACTAAGGGGGCCATTTTCTTGAGAACGCGTAAATTCTCTATCAATAATTTGAGTATAATAAACCAGAGTGTCATTTAGTCGTGGCGTATCCAATAAATTCAACATTAAACGGCTTGCGGTTGTTACTGGCGCTAAAGCCGGAGCTCGTGGTGGTAAAGGTGTTGGTTCGACGGGTAGTATGGGAGATAAAGAATTCAACTGTTGCTGTTGCTGTTGCTGCTCCTGACGTTGCTGACGCTGTTGTCGTAACTGTTGCCATGTTTGAGTGCTCCAAGATGAAGATGAAGGAAGTGGTGGTGGCGAATTCTCAGGTGACATGGCTGGAACGGGCACTGTCATTCCACGAGTTGTAGTAGCAGTTGTATTTGTTGAGTCTGCTCTCCTTGGTGGACCAATTGCAACAGGAAGCCTATATCTAACAAATGTTGAAGAAAATGGTGGTGTCGGTAGTGGCGACGCAATAGTTGACTCTGGCTGTGTTTGTGGTTGTGTTTGTGGTTGTGTTTGTGGTTGTGTTTGTGGTAAACCAAATCGTCTCGTGTAAGGTTCTCGGAGTTCTCGGTTATCTCTCTCTTCACCCAAACGACTTGTTAGACGTACGGGTGTGGGTATTTGAAATGGCGACACCGATGATGAACTTGATGGCACCGTCGAACGAAAATGAACCGTCGGTCGAATTGGCGTATTTGGAAGTTGTGTTTCTCTTCGAATTAAATTTACTGGTGTTTCCAGAATTGACTGAGACTCGGACTGCTCTCTTTGCTCAGGCTCGGGCTGCTCTCGTTGCTCAGACTCGGAGAGTGGATTAACCGTAGGTCTCTCAGCCCTGCTTAACGGTTGAGAAAAAGAAGTTCTTGTAAAATTTCTAAATATTTGACTATTAATCGATCTAGTTAGTCCGGTTTCAAATGTCATGTAACCACTTAATATTTCTCTGGTCGCATTTATGTATGAATGCACCAGGCTTAAATACACCTCTTCAGAAGAATTTAAATTCGAGTTTGAATGATTTGAAACATCATTGTTCATATTTTTATCTATAATTTATGTGTATATGTTATATATGAATATTGTTTATGTAATAATGCAATATTATATTATATTATTATTACGCGGGTTAAAAATCTAAAAATAAAAAATAATAATATAGACATACTATATAAATAATGCCAAATACCACTTTTAAGAAATATAATATTGGAAGTCCAAAACGCGTTCCTGTCAAAAAAAAATACATTCTAAAAAAATATAATATTGGTCCTCCTAGAAGACCGTCTTATGAAATGGAATTAACAGATGTGGTTCCTTCTACTATAAATTTTAGCACGCCAAAAGCGAAACCCACAACGAGCGAAGAAACAAAAAAAGTAACACCAAGAACTGCAGCGTGGGATGAATGGGCAAAAAAAGGTGAAACCGGAATCATTTATCCGTATGAAGAAGACGATGATGACGAATTCGCCAAACAAAAAAGAATAAAACTGGGGATTCGTTCCCCAAAAGAATACACTGGATTTGAAAAAGTGCAAACCAAATATATGAAAGAAGCATATAAAAAAAAACCACTTAGCGATATCATTGACCAAGTCGAAGAAGAAATATGGGATCAAAAAGAAGATGACCCTGGCGGCATAATAGAAGAAAGAAGAAAAAGAAGTCAAAGAAGTCGCAGCCAAAGAAGTCGCAGCCGAAGAAGTCGAAGAAAAAGTCGCAGATTTTCAAAACGTCAAAGATAACAGTAAATTGTCGATTTGTTGATATAATGTTTTGAAATGTATTAAAGAATAAATCATCATATAATATATTTACAATATTTACAACAAACAATGGACCGCGAGTCGATATATACGTTTAATAAAAATTATGACAAATATAAAAGCAAGGGATTGACCGGACTCGCAAATTTGGGAAACACGTGTTTCATTAACGCGTTGCTTCAAATTATATCTCACACGTATGAATTGAACGAGTTGCTTGATGACAGCGAATACAAAAAAAAACTGAACGATTGTCCGGATTCAAAGTTATTGCTTTCATGGGATGAGTTACGATTACTGATGTGGAGTGAGAACTGTACCATTTCTCCAGGCGGGTTTATTCATGACATTCGAACTATATCGAAAAAGAAAAATAATAGTATGTTTGCTTCCATGTCACAAAATGACATGCCTGAATTTCTGACATTTTTATTCGATATTTTTCACAATGCTCTAAAACGGAAAGTTTCGATGACGATTGATGGTCGTCCAAAAAATAAAAAAGATAAAATGGCAAAGATGTGTTTTGAAATGATAAAAAAAACATATACATCAAATTACTCTGAAATATTTAAAATGTTTTATGGCATTCAGGTTTCAACGCTTTTACCGGAACATCCTAAAAATCAGTATGATTATCTTAGTATACGACCCGAACCATATATGATCATCAGTTTACCGATTCCGGCTCACAATGCATCGAAAAAGTCGGGTGATAATGAATACACAACTTTGATGGAATGTTTTGACTTGAACTGTGAGAGTGAAATTTTAGACGGAGATAATGCTTGGTTTAATGAAAGTTTAGGAGTGAAACAAAATGTTCATAAACGTTTAGTATATTGGAGTTTACCGGACGTTATGATTTTAGATATTAAACGATTTGAATTCAATGAAACCACATTTTCATTTGTAAAAAATCAGACGGCAATCAAAATTCCGGTTGAAAACGTCGATTTTTCAAAGTATGTAGAAGGATACAACAAAGAAAGTTATGTGTATGACTTGTACGGTATTTGTAACCATCATGGAGATGAAAATTTTGGACATTATACTTCTACTGTGAAAACGGCAAATTCAAAGTGGTATAATTTCAACGATACAAATGTTAAGGAAGTGTCCATCCCGAATGAAATCGTCGGAAATACGCCGTACTGTTTATTTTATAGAAAAAGAAATATAAAACAAGACAAGACATAATTTAGATTTTATCCACATTTTTTTCGAGAGATAGAGAGAAAAATAATAATATAAAAATAATATTATATTATTATAATTAATTTAATTCATTTTATTTAAAGTTCATTTTATTTAACATTTGTATTTGTTTGTAAATATTCTATTCATATAATATATATTTCATTCATTTTATTTCACATCACTTTTTAACATGGATTTAAATTATAATTCTATTAGCGGTATGAATGTTGACCCTACCGTCTATTTAAGAGAGATCGTAACAAAAAATGGAAAGACCACACAGGATAGCGAACTACGAGCTGATACAAAAATATATTTACTTATTATCCTTGTTGTTATTATTGTCATTTACGGAATCCTTTTCGCAGTTTTAGGCGGAGGCGGAGGTGGAAGTTCCCAAGGTCAAGGCGCCGCAACTGGCTCAGCCACAAGTATTACACTCAAGTTTTTTGAAGTGATGTTATGGTCTGTTTTTATCATTTTAATTTTATTAAATGGATTTCAATATTTTTTCAATGTCAATTTGACAACTCGGTTTATTAATTTTTTTACAGAAAATCCCAAGCTTGAAATTACAATGGATGTTCCTCAAGATGAGCCGGTCCAAGAACTAAAAATTAAAAAAGAAGTGTTTAACATTCCCGATAATACGTATACGTATGATGACGCAAAAGCCGTATGTGCGGCATACGGCGCCAACCTTGCAAATTATGATCAAATTGAAAATGCATACAAATCAGGTGGCGAATGGTGCAATTATGGCTGGTCTGATAAACAAATGGCGCTCTTTCCCACACAAAAAGAAACATGGGACAAACTTCAGAAAATTAAAGGACACGAACACGATTGCGGTCGACCAGGCATTAATGGAGGATTCATCGACAATAAAAACATTCAATTTGGCGTAAACTGCTACGGTTATAAACCGCTCATCACTGCCGCTGAAACCGATAGAATGCAGAGCGCACCCATATTCCCTCAAAGCATGAGAGACATTGAACACCAAAAACGAGTGGACTACTGGAAAAAACGAATTCCTGAAATCATGCTTTCACCATTCAGTCGTTCAAGTTGGTCTATTCTTTAGAAAGTCATCGTCGCTTTCGCTTTCATTTTTTACTCGCTTCGTCGTTTACTTCTTGTCCTTCTTTTTTGGAATACCTTTTCAATGTCTTTATGTTTTCCAAAGTGTTGTTTTTTAGTTGTGCTTGTTTTTCGCAAAAGTGGAGCCATCTCTATTACGGCAACTGCATTGGGTCGATGTCCGGACTCGGACTCGGATACACTTTTTAAAAGAGAATCATACAGTTCATCATCAATTTCATTGGAAGAAATTTCAATCGGATTTTCTGAATGACAATTTGTTCCAGATGATAAAGACGGCATAATTACAAGTTCAATATTTTCACTATTGTTATCATCGTCATCGTCATTGTTTTCCATCATACTGGCATACACAAGCTTTTTATTTGATCCTGAATCTATTTTTGTTGCATCGTAATCATTTGCATTTTTATTTTTGTCTTCGTTATCATGATCTCGATGTTCGGTTTCAAAATGAAGACGTTGTAGCAAAAGCAACCCAACTGGAATACCAGAATCTTCGTTATAAATATTTCGATGATCACCTCCTCCTTCTTGTTTTCCTTTTTTTTTGGATTTTCCATTCAGAATTTTACTTATTCTATACCCACCACTTGAAATGTTGTTTCCATTGATTGTATACACTAAATCCTTTGCTGCGTGAAACGGAACCGGCATATAACTAACGAACTTATATATCTTGTAATAATATATTAACTATATTTATTTAATATTTTATTATTGATTAATTTTATTTAAAAATAAATCACGACAGTTATTATACTTAATTATTTAATTCTATATTTAATAAAATAATAACGAATGCAACAGAACACGCAGTATTATAATCCGCAAGGTCAACAAAATCCAATTGTTGCAACCGCACCACCTTTAGATGATTTTATCACAAACACACCTCCAGTTTATCCAAATCATTCCACTTATCCAAATCATTCCACTTATCCAAATCATTCCACTTATCCAAATCATTCCACTTATCCAAATCATTCCACTTATCCAAATCATTTAAATCACATGTACATTCAAGAACCGAATCCAGTTTATCTTTATCCTGAGATTCCTTATAATATTCCTTACATGACACCTATGGAACAATACAATCGAGAAATGGAAATGCGCAAAAAACAAAAAGAACAAGACGAATGTTGTTGTCTCGGATTACTGGTCATATGTTGTTGTTGTTTAAATTAACATTTGAATCTAACTGTTATAATATCTTTTGATTTCTGAATTTATTTTAATCTCTCGTTTTTCTTTGATGTATTTTAAAATATGTTGAACCTGAGATTTGTTGGGTATCAAGTCATTCAGACATTGTTCCACAAAAGTTAGAGAGATTGGATTTGTGGTTTTTGTCTCTACAAAACGCAATTTTCCATCAGGCAATGAGAGAGAAGTGTTTAATAATTTTTTATTGTTTACAGTTTCCATAATGGACGTTTCCAAATCATTTTTTAATTCTCTCGATGTTTTTAGCTCTGCATTCATTTTTTTAATCTTATTATCTAATTCCAACCATTTTTGAATTTGTTTATCAAATAATGTTAATCCAGATGTTGACGCAGGTCCCGTCGATGTCATTGTGGTTGCGATTTACGTTTTACTATTATGGTTGATCGTTTGTTTTGAAGAGAGATTAGAGAGAATATGTTAAAATAAAAATAAAATATATAATTATGAAATATATTTTATTTGTAAAAAATCCTAAATTCTATTTCTCTCTATATAATCCTATGCATGCATAACCGATTGATACAACCATGGTAATGCTTCACGAGCAGGAATGCTAACAAGCGTTAACGCGCACAAAATAAAATTTGAACCCAAGCATCGATCTGCTTCTGCTACTGCTGAATTAATAAACCGTTCAATTACAGTCAAGTTAATATTGATAATGTTTTCATGAGTCAAGTAAATATAAAATTGATGCGTTGCCCAACCCAAAACATAGTGAGGAAACGGGTCGCCATAAGGCGGGTAAATCGTTCGTCGCATTTGTGGAGAAAGTTCTGCCCTATAATTCCAAATATCGATTAATTCTCTCAAAAAAGTAATATGCTGATTGTATGTTAAGGATGTAAACCAGTCAGGGTCTGAATAATGACCGAGTGCGTTTATGGTTTGAAATAGTCCCAATACGTGCTGTCTAAATCGTTGACTTGGCGTAAGAACGTCTTGTGGAAGTGCTATATTCATACCCATATTTGCATTTGCACCTTCTTCAACGTAATTATTATTGTTGTCATATTCATAATTATTATTATTATTATTATTATTATTATCAAATAATATATTATTATTTATCATCTGATTTCGAGTCATTTTCTTATTTTTTACAATACAGCGCTTCCTATTTAAAATTCGATCCAGTTTAATTATTTTTAAAATGTCGCGAATAACATGATGTGGAATTTTATTTCTATTATATGGATTATTGGATTCATTCCATATCAGTCGGCGACCCAATCCGTATTCATTTTCTACCCCGTTATCACTCAATATTAAATTATAAATGGATGCAATATCGAAACCATAATAACACGATTTATTCAGTTTCGATTTCTCATCATCATCACCAACGTTTACTTCTTCATAACTGAAAAATTGATGATTCGGAATGTCGCGTATCGGATCAAGCGAATAAAAATCGGTTTCATTTATACAAATCTCTCGACTATATAAAGCAGGACCTCTCAACTTAATTAACTTTCGACGTAAAAAACGATTGAATTTTAGTTGAATTTTAATGCAATGAAATGTATGATGATAAAAATTGTACACGTTTTGCCTTAATTCGCCTTTTGTTCCACTCAGTTTTATTTTTTTATAATCAAATTCTCTCTGAATGATTGCGCACATTTCTTTTAATTCTGCGACTTTGTAATCTGCATTTTTTTCATTTTCACCTTTTAAAATGTTATAATTGTGGAATGAAATTTCATTCGGTTTCGGTTTTTCTAATTTCGATACTGTTTTGTTTTTTTTTATAATGGGTTCTTTTACAAGGTCGGGATCGGGATCTTCTATTTTTATATTTTCATTTGTTTCTAATTTTGGCTTTTTTATGATAACCTTTCTTATTTTTTTTGTTGGTGGTGGCGGTAGCGGTTCTGTTAACTCTGACATTTTTATAATAAAATAAATGATAAATATTTAAATAATATATATACAATTCGTTTTACAAATCTACATTATATATATATTATTTTTCTATATCGATTCAACAATTTGTTTTCTATTTATTATTTTGATCACTAAAAATTAAAAATAAGAAGGAAAACGAATGACAACAATTCCTGAACCACCTGCTCCACCGGTTGTATTACCACCTGGAGCTGATGTAGTAGCACCACCACCTCCGCCACCTCTTCCATTCGTTCCAGGAGATCCATTAGCTCCACCAGATATTCCATTTCCTGCACCATTTCCACTAACACCACTAACACCAGAACCTCCAGCACGGTCATATGCTCCACCGCCACCACCTGCTGCGTATATTATTATCGTACTACCTGTTATAAGATTGCTTGTTCCAGAACCACCATTTCCACTAGTATCACCACTTGCACCAACAGAACCAGAACCACCTCCTCCACCACCTCTTCCAGTTCCACCAGTATTTCCGGATAACGCAACACCACCATTGTTTCCTTGAGATGGACTGGTTGATGGAGTATTTCCAGAACCACCAGCAGCATTTAATCGTAATCCTCCACCGCCACCCGATCCGCCAGCAACACCAGCAACAAAATTATTTCCACCACCACCTCCACCTGCAGCCGAAATTGTGCTAAATATTGACCCACTTCCACTAGAACCGACGTTAACTCCATTTCCTCCTGCACCACCTGCTCCAATTGTAAGAGTATATGATGTTACTACCACAGATAAACCAGCGCCAGTATAGTTTGTCAAATAACCGCCAGCACCACCTCCGCCCCCTCCAGAACCATTTGCATCACCACCTCCACCTCCACCTCCTCCTGCAACCACCAAATATTCAACTGTTCCTATGAAATTTGGAGTAACAGTTCCTGTTATTGTCGTTCCTGGAGCAACTAGAGATGTGTCTTGAAATGTATATATTGTAAATCCGCCTTGAACCGGCGAAGCTGTCGCCGTATTAGATGAAGTAACGTAAGTAATTGTAACATACGATGATAATCCGGCAGAAACTGATAGTGTTGCGAGTGTTCCGACTGTAAATGATAACCAATTTGTTCCGTTATAAAACTCAGGATATCCAGTTGTAGTATTGTAACGCATCATGCCAGTTACCGCTGCCGGACCTGTTGTTCCGGGACGCTGTGCTGTTGTTCCTACTGGCATCATAAAATAATTGTAAACAACTTCTTTCGTGGTTGCATCATAATTCAAAAAGTTATCATAACTCGTGTTGGGATTGCGAATTGGAGCGACAAAACATGTACCAGTTGTTCCAGTGTTCAAAGCAGAACCAGAGGCATTAATGACAATGGAGTTTGCGCGCTGACCAGTGTTGCCTGCGCGATATCCAATTGCGATTGCACCTGCTCCTTGTCCGGTTTGTCCAGCTTCCTGTCCTATCGCAATTGCATTTAGACCTTGACCCGTTCCTGTTTGACCCGCATTTCTACCGAGCGTTATATTTGTACTCCCAACATTCCATGCCGCCGGACTTGCATCTGCATTCCAATACAAATAATCTCCAGTGAATGTTCCAGATGGACTAATTGTTCCAGTTGGTCCTGTAAAACCCGTTGGTCCCGTAAAACCAGTTGGTCCTGTTACACCAGTAGGACCTGTTACACCAGTAGGACCTGTGTCACCAGTAGGACCTGTTACACCAGTAGGACCTGTGTCACCAGTAGGACCTGTGTCACCAGTAGGACCTGTTTGACCAGTTGGTCCTGTATAACCAGTAGGACCTGTTTCACCTTGAAGACCAGTAGGACCTGTTACACCAGTAGGACCTGTTACACCAGTAGGACCTGTTACACCAGTTGGCCCTGTTACACCAGTTGGCCCTGTTACACCAGTAGGACCTGTTTCACCTTGAAGACCAGTAGGACCTGTATAACCAGTAGGACCTGTTTCACCTTGAATACCGGTTGGTCCCGTATGACCCGTTGGTCCTGTTGCGCCTGTTGGACCCGTTGGTAGTGTTGCCCACTCTACGCCAAGAGGATTCGAAGAATTTGTTGTAAGAACTAAACCATCTACCCCTACGGCCAACTCTTCGGTGTTTGTACCATTTCCTACTAAAAACGATCCCTTGTTTGTGGCTTTTTCAATTTGAAGGGTATCTCCTGTATCACCAATTCGAAGTGTTAGAAAATTACCTTGTTTAACTATACCCGTTTCAATACTTACAGCACCAATATTATCAAAATCGGTTGCAGACTGACTACCTGCCGAATTTCCTACTGCTAAAACTTGCTGTAGATTTTGAGTAGCACCGGGGCCCGTTGCTCCCGTATGACCGGTAGGTCCTGTTTCACCTTGAATACCTGTGGGACCTGTGTGACCTGTTTCACCTTGAATACCCGTGTGACCAGTGGGACCTGTTTCGCCTTGAATACCAGTGGGACCCGTTGGACCCGTATGACCGGTAGGTCCTGTCTCACCTTGAATACCTGTGTGACCAGTGGGACCTGTTTCACCTTGAATACCTGTGTGACCCGTTGGACCCGTATGACCAGTGGGACCTGTTTCACCTTGAATACCTGTGTGACCCGTTGGACCCGTATGACCCGTTGAACCTGTTTCACCTTGAATACCGGTTGGACCTGTCTCGCCTTGAATACCTGTAGGACCTGTCTCGCCTTGAATACCTGTAGGACCTGTCTCGCCTGTTGCACCTATTGCGCCTTCAGATCCCCCGCAACCATCACAACAATCAACATATTTATAAAGATTACTATAGGATGACATATTAATAACGTATAATGAATGTATATTAGATTTTAATTTTATTATTTTTTCAAATAATTAGATTTAAGTTTTTAATTTTAGCAGTTTTTAAATAAATAAATTGTAACATGAAATGAAATAAATTATAAATTATAATAATTTATTTACAGTATATAATAATAGATTATCCTTTTTTTCGAAACGTATCAATGATTATTAATTCAGTTGGATCAAATATATCATACACGCTAAAAGTATGTGCAGCTATATCAGCTGTAGGAATTTTAATAAAATATGGACTGAATACAAATATTGCATCGCTCGTCGGATTAGGTCTGGTTGGATTATCTCTTTTTGGCGCAATGCTAATGGTGCTAAAATTTTATTATAGCACAGGGTCAGGAAATTCGTTCTTTAGCGGAGCAGTGTTACCAAGTTTGATTCAACTGCTTTTAATATGCGGAGTTGTTGCAACACTAATGTATCAAACCATAACCACCAACGCACAAAGCATTACGTCTAGCGAATATGATACATTCACCACAATTTCTACTTCTCTCACGCTGATGCAAATTTTCATTACATTTTATTACTTGTTTTTAAATATGAAATGTTTAAGCGGTGAAGCGTGTAATATAACAGATCGAGATAAAATAACCAGCATTGGAATCATGTATTTAAATATAATATTAACACTGCTTAATTTTTGCGCACTTGGAATTGTCCAAGTCATTCTTACTAAATTTTACATTTGTTAAAAAAAACTAACACAACAAGATAAATTTAAATGTAATTCCAATCTCTTTTTCATTTTCCCATATTCCAGATATTTTCAATACAATGTTGCATTCATCCAAGTTCTTGTCGATATCATCAAATAATTTAATACTACAAGATCTTAATTGCGTTGTTAAATTATAAACTGGACATTTCTCATGCCTTTTATACATTTTTAAAATTTGGCCATAACGTTCAAGAATGGCAGCTTCCAAATCACAAATCTTTAAAATCATTTCTTTGTGTGAATGCAAGTCGTACATAATGACACTTTTATTAAACGATTTAAAAATAGTAACATTGTTCAAATACATTGGAATCATTAAACCGGTTAAAGATGCATCATCATCTGAATAAATAATGCGAATAAAATAACTGTCGTTCATGATCGCATTTTGGACTGGTTCAGTAAAGTGTATGTATTCGAGATTGATAATAGGTGTATTATTATTATTATAATTTACAATCTCTTCATCACAACAATCCCGTTCTTCGATGTTTGGTTTAAATACTAAATTCATAAATAAAAATATAATTTATAAACGTTATATATACTACTGTATACTATATAAACCTCATTGTTTATATATTTTTTTATATATAAATAAAATAATTGTATGCACAATTTCATATTATTATTTTTACATTTTTACAACAACATTAACATTTCATAAAAATAATATTAAATATATATCATACAAATACTGTAATAATAAAAATAATGAAGCACTTGCATCATTTCGATGACTACATACAAAAACATAAAAAACAATCCATGCATCCCAAATTAAATAGTCTATATTCAAATTTTCCAACCACACTTCGTGAGTTTAAAAATCTAATTTTTTATGGACCAAACGGAGTCGGAAAATATACACAAGTGCTGTCGTGTATTCAAAAATATAGTCCAAGTGAATTAAAATACGAAAAAAGATTAACTATTACCTATGACAAGGAAGAGTACCTTATAAAAATGAGTGATGTTCATTTTGAAGTTGACATGGCTTTACTTGGATGCAATGCAAAATTGCTTTGGAACGAAATATATACGCAAATAACTGATGTTGTTATTTCATCTTTATCTCATAATCAAATGGGAATTATCGTGTGTAACAATTTTCATAAAATAAACAGTGAACTACTAGACAATTTTTACAGTTACATGCAAGGTTTAAATTCTATGCATTTTAAATATATCATCATTACAGAACATGTTGGCTTTATTCCGGATAATATATTCAACACATGTAAAATAATTCATGTTCCAAAACCAACAGTTACAAATTATAATAAATGTTTATTAAAAAATAACGACTACGATAATTTAAAACTAAAAAATACTGCATACATTACACCCCATGTTTCAGAAATGTTACTTGTCGAAGTAAATAAAAAAAAACAAAGCTGTTCGTCATTATTATCATTATTCAGTGAGTATTCTCAGCCTCATGAAAAATTATGTAATAGTATACTTGAAAGTATAAAAAATCCAGACAACATATCATTTTTAGCAATTAGAGAAATGCTGTATGATATTCTTGTATATAACTATGAATTGGGAGAATGCATATGGTACATCATAAACAATTTAATAAAAGAAAAATATATAAATATGATGAATTTATCAAGTATTTTAATTCATACATATACGTCATTTCAATATTACAATAATAATTATAGACCAATTTACCACTTAGAAAATTATATATATAACTTAATAACAAACATTCATAACTATGAAATCGCGGATGCGGAGTAATGAAGAAACCATAAAAATTAAAACATATCAAACCGTTCTAGGATTGCTGCCTGATAAAAAATACACGGTAAATGACTTGAAGAAAAAATATAGGATTGCGGCTTTGAAACATCACCCCGATAAGCATTTTAATTCTCATGAATCAACAGCAAAATTTAAAGAAATAAATGAAGCATACTTGTACCTGCATGGCGTGTATTCAACCGACGCAGATACGACCTTTAATCGTAGTCATGGTAACAATAGTAACAATAATGGTAATGAATGCGATCGTGATCATGAATACGAATATTGTTACTCTAAACTATTTTCAAAATTTGTGAATTCACTCATGAATAAATTTTCAAATACACAAATTGCCGGTCTCCAGATTGTCATACAAATACTTATGAATAAATGTGCGACACTGACATCCTCCGTTTTTAACAATATGGATTGCGAATCACTGCTGTTTATACATGATTTAATTATAAAATATTCAAGCATTTTAGAAATTGGTGCTGATCGGTTGAAAGTAATACACGAACTCATAAAAAAAAAATTACAAGAACACGATATTATCATTCTTCAACCTACTATTTCTGAACTTTTTAGTGAAAACAACATTCAAATTGTAGAACACGAAAATAAAATATACTATGTTCCATTATGGCACACCGAGTTATATTATGAACTGAATAACGGTATCGACACAAAAAAACAACGAGAATTGGTTGTAAAATGCATTCCAAGTTTGCCAGAACACATTTATATTGATGAAATAAATAACATTTACATTCATGTAAGAACGCGTGTCGAAAATGTGTTTAACCAAACCAAAATTACCATTATGATTACAGAATCGATATCATTTGATATTCCAGTGAACACGCTGACATTTAAAACACACCAGACAATTGTATTAAAAAATTGCGGAATTCCTATGATAAACACGGAAAACATGTATGATGTTTCAGAAAAAATGAATATAGTGGTTCATTTAGAAATAATAATATAAATAATATGAATGATATCAATAATATCAATAATATCAATAATATAAATAAAATATTAATAAATAAAATATGAATAAATAATATGTATAATGTATAATTAAAATATGAAAAATAATAATATTCAAATTGCAATTTTATTTGTCATTATTAATTTTTGTGTAGCATATGTATCTGACAATATTTTGAATGACTTGTCGAAACATTCGAAAATAAAAACATTTAAGTCACTTTTACCATACTTTAAGAAAAAAACAATTGTTGGTGCTGGAATTTATGCCGGACTAACTATAGCAATTGCAACAATCATAGTAATGATATTGTATAAACCTATTTTCAACACATATTTACCAGACACTACATCATTAACCCGTTCTTTTAGTGTATTTATGGTGTATTTTACTTTTTTTGTTATTGCATATATCATTGGTTATGCGCTGGATGTGTTCATCTATAAAATGAATATTTTTGATAATTTGCAACCATTTTATAATGAAGTGGGTGCCGGAAATGGAGGAGCTGTTTCATTTTTATTTTCCCTTGCTGTAAGTTTCATTGTATTGAAACTGGTTAATTATTTAACACATTAAAAGCCTATATTTACATCGTTATAACATATGGTAGGATGTATTCATCAGAATCTTCACATTTACCCTTTGTTCGAAATGTATTCATTTTTATTTTTTCATCTTCAACCTTCATATCACAGCAGCCACAATGATCCATGTTTGCCCAGTACACTTTCTTTGATTGCATCGTATCGTCATATTCCGGTTTCCAACGACCCATGATCAAATTGTCATGTTGAGCATTATTTGTTAAAAATAGGCGGCGGATTCCAAACGACCGAATCATGTTTCTAAACATTGTAATTGAATGAAATGCTTTTATTATTGATTTTTTATTTGTGTTTATAAAAAATCAATTTTTTATAAAAAACTTATTACATTCTTTTTTTATATCTTTGAATCCAAAATCCATCGTCTTTTTGATACCACTCCAACTTATCAGCATAATCCGCCCACCATTGCCCATCTTTCATGACATAACCAATATCTCTCGTTGTTTCTTTGAAACCGCCACCAATGCAGTTTACATAAATTGTATTCATGTATTGCTTCATTATCGTCGTCGTTGTTATGTATAAATGCTATTTTTTTAATATCTTTATACTATATATTTAAGCACAGAATGAATTGCGATGAAGAAAATGAATTTTTAGCGAGTTTCACTCAAAATGCAAACGTAAATGTAAATATTCAAAACGAATACAGTTCCTGTCATTGTAGTTCGAGTTGTATTCGAAATGAACTTGCAAATTTAAAGAATAAAGTAGAGAGAATGGAAGAAAAACTCGATGCCATATTACAAAAAATGGAT
>Ga0172362_10001571_pt1 | contig 19542 bp, 31 predicted proteins | sample LakKivs1_kivu2a2_FD_114534 | JGI IMG/M metagenome (GOLD analysis project Ga0172362, IMG submission 114534) | Sediment microbial communities from Lake Kivu, Rwanda - Sediment s1_kivu2a2 | ecosystem: Environmental > Aquatic > Freshwater > Lake > Sediment | place: Rwanda: Western Province, Lake... | reverse complement strand
CGGCATTTTCGTAGAGATTATCGTAGATCTGTTCTGAACTCATGCCTTCATATTTCTTGTCATATAGAGCCGGCACGGTAGTGATGAATTGTCCAACCTGATGTTTTTTAAGATCTGCATTGACTGCAAAATCATTGGCCACATTCCACAGTTGAGGATCTCGTTCACCTCGACGACCAAAATGATCATATACACAATGCAATACTTCGTGGCCGAACAAAAATTCTACTTCTTTTGAAGTCAGCATTTTGATGAATCGACTATTGTAATAAAAATTACGACCGTCGGTGGCTGCAGTCGAACACCAATTATCGGCATTGACTAATTTCAGGCGAGTGGCCAAGTTACCAAAGAAACTGGCCTTCAATAACAATCCCACACGGGCAGTGATGAGTTTTTCACGCATTTCACGATCTAGTTTGGGATCAGTCTCTCCAATTAGATTGGCAATTTTGTTGATGTCTTGATTGGCAGTGGTATTTTTTGAACTCATAACAACCTCATGTCATATTCATGATAATAAAACAAGTTGGAATTAAAATCAAATCAATTCCAACTTGTGTTATTTAATTAGATGCTTGCAAAATATATTTGCCGTATCTGGTATGAAACTCGTCAAACGATTTGAGTTTACTGGGTTGAATCGGCAGTTGATAAGTGGTCAATGCAATACGAGCACCCATTACTACCAATTCGGTTTCAAAATTCTTCATCATGTAGTTGATAAAGTGATCAGCCATTTGATGAAATTCTTTGTCTCCGACTTTTTTATCGATGGCATCCTTGAGTTCATAGCACATAGAGATTACCAAACTATACATGGCACTGACTTCTTTGATGTCCAATGTGGTCACTTTGCCTTGTAGAATAGCCTGTGGGTCGGGCATACGTCCGGCGATACGTCGATGTGCCATGAATTTCACAGCCAATCCCTCACCCACTGTTCCTGAAATCATATTCATGGCAGTGTCGTCGTCGGGGTTGTCGTCCAACAAATCACTGACAAAAGTCCAGGAACGAGGAGTAGGAAATGCTCTACTGGCACTCTTGGCATCAAAATCGTGGAGATCTTGTTTGGCAAAACTGAGATAGCCCACTACATCTTTGTGAATTTTTTTCCTGGTGGCCCATTCTTGCCAACTGTTGAAATCGACTATCATTTCTTGATGAATAAATCGATTGGCCAGTGCCGTTGGCATACGATAAGTCACACCTTTGTCACTTTCTCGATTACCTGCTGCTACCAGCACCACATTGTCTGGCAGAACATATTTGCCTACAGCACGATTAAGCACCAATTGATAGGCTGCGGCTTGCACACTGGCAGGAGCAGAATTCAACTCGTCTAGAAATAATACCACAATGGGATATTGACTGGCGAATTCTGCATCGGGCAAGTCCACTGGTGGTGCCCAATCCATTTTACCAGTGTCTTTATTGAAAAACGGAATACCACGAATATCTGTGGGTTCCATTTGTCCAAGACGAACATCAATGAATGCACCATTGAGTTCTTGTGCAATACTTGCAACCAATTCACTTTTGCCAATGCCTGGAGGCCCCCAAATAAAAATCGGACGTTTGATTCGAAAGGCCTGTAGAATACTGCGACGGCATTGTGTGATAGTAACAGTTCGAGTTTCAGACATGATGTTTCCTTGAAGTTTCTAATAGAACAATTATATGGTAATCAATAATTTCTGTCAAAAAATTTATCAACACAATTGTCAACTTGAACTTCGTGACCGTTGATTTTAATGGCAGATTGTGATTGTTGAATTTCAATACCGCGTTCGCGATCTTTCTCGTCAAGCACATAATCCTCCCAATCTTCCATATATTCCATATATTCCGGATCTTCAACCACTTGCCAAAACCTTCGACTCATTGTAAATACTCCTGGGTTAATTATTTGACCAACGCATAAGGACGATCCCAACGACCGATGTTGATATCTACATACCAACCCACATCAAAATAATCACTTTGAATGTCTGAACGATCATGATTGCCCTGCATCATAGCAGCATGAACTTCACTAAGAAACTTCAGTGCACGGCCGGTAAAATGATTGCGATAGTGATAGGGATTGACATCGATATTACGCTTTTCCCCTACCCACTTTTGATTGTGCTCGGTGCGACCCACAGTGTCCAAATAGTTAGAGATGAAGTCGATGTCACCTTGCGTGACTGTGAGAGCCAAAGTGCTGTGATTTCGAACACTGAGACTGGCTTTGACACCATACTTCTTGCAAATTGCTTTGACAGACGGGGCGATTTGTGCCTTGCGTTCCTGGGACATATAAGCCATCTTTGACTCCAATTAATCAGTTTCAATATAAGTATTGTAGCAGATTTGGGGATATTTGTCAATTTTTAGCAATAGAATGGAGTGTCAAACCCCAAAGTATCATAGACTATTTCACGCACTGCGGTGTCAGTGGCTTCGCCGAAATCCTTGGGATAACGTTGAGACAAGTCAACCAGCTCATTATAAACTTGGGGCCAAGTAAGATTTAATATTTTGGCATGACGAACAATAGACGCAATGGCATCGTTACCGAATTCAGTATACATACCAAAATCATTGATGGCTTGAGTCATACAATATCTCCGTTACATTGAACATACCAATATTATATGTAAGTATTGAATTTCGAGCAACCAATTTTAAATTTGTTGCCAACGATAAATTACACCCTGAGGAGTGATCTTTTTGACAATACCTGCACGAGTCCACCCTGCCTCCATCAATGACAATTCTTTGTGATCTTTTATACGAGCACCATCGACTTTGAGACTGATCCCCCGTTTGCCGTAGGCAATATAGACTGCCTTGGCCCAGTAGACCATCTCCAATACCAGTTTCATACGCTCAGCAGCTAGCCGCTGATGTACCGTATAGTGAGTTGAATTGGCATAGTTACGCATACGAGCATCCCTGGCCGCCCACCATTTGTTTGGTGCTTCTTGAGTCTTGAGTGAAATTGTTTGCATGGTAGATCTCAAATATTTGATTTATTGCAATAATTGTGACATCAAGATTGAATTAAGGTCGATTTAATTTATTTAGACAACATATTAACCAATTGATTGTGCAATTCGTTGAGTTCTTGTTGTTCGACATAAAAATCAGTTAACGGATCCCAATATTGACCAACCTTGGGGTCATAATACAGTATGCGACCATTGGCATAGACAAAAGGCCCTTCGAGTCCACGTCGTGGTCCAAAACCACGAAAAAGTTGTTCGGTTTGTCCAATGACACGATAACCCATGAGTGATCCTGTTTGATTTACTATATCAATAATATATTAAATAAAGGAATATTGGTCAACCGAATTCTTTCGCTCAAAGAACACTGTAAACAGTCACAGAACCTTGAATAGCATCTGCCGAACTGTGGATATAGTTGGCAGGCTTGCCCCAATGACGCCATTTGTATTCCCAACTGGGACGGCTACTGCATTTCTGCAAGAAGCGTTCCGCGCGAGCACGGTCTCGAAACACCGCAGCATGAGCCACAGTTTCCCAAAGACTGTCGCTACAATCACGATAAGATCCTTGAATTTGGTAACCAGTCATACCATGAATTTGGACTTCGACAACACGGAGATTTTTCATTTAGCTGAACCTAAATAATCAATGTTGTAACAATATTAACATGATAGTTTGATGATGTCAATCTATTTACATAGAGATGTTTTGATGGGTTTTACAAAATGTAGAACGGTGGTAGGGATACTGTTATAATAACAATTAAGTTCAAGATTCTTGATGCGACCATAATACCTACCGTCACGAGTGCATTCTTCTTTCTTTGTTAGAAAATTAACAAAATGACCTTGGTTGTCATGTCCCAATACTGACCAGCAATTAATTGTATTAAGAAATCGCGAGGACAAAATCTCAAGTTGAACATGAATTTTTTGTCCCACTGTGCCCAAATAAGGCATTTGATTTTGGAAAATCAATGAATTATTGAGTAAACTGATTTTTTGGTCTTGAATAATTTGATTGACAATGGTCGGTAACCAAGCCATCATGGCTGCATCTTTGGCCTGACATTGAGATGACAAAAACAAATTTATGACTTTGTTTTTAAAATCGTTGAGATGATTGGTATTTTTCAATGTTTCTAAAACTTGATATTTGGCACAGAGATCAAATGATCGGTCGACCCAATCAACAATGTCATCGCTGATTTTGATATCTGGATCAACCATAATGATTTTGTTGGGTATTTTATTAGTAGTAGTTCCGTCAGCATGTCCAATCACTGTAGGCACAGAAATAACATCATGATCGTTGAGACAAAACGCCAAATAAGCTCTGGCTGCTAACTCCTTGGGTGTATAGAATTGTTTTGTCATGACTATAATCGATGACCGCAGTTTGGACAAGTTTTGGCATGTTGATCTTGAGCATGTTTAATAGTTTTTCTAATACCTTTGATGTCTTGTAATAGTTCTTTGAGTAGTCGACGATCTCGGTGAGATTTTTCTTTTTTTAATTCTTGTCGAATTTTTTCACGAGTCTGATCAACTCTTTTTTGAAAAATATCAAGATAGTTGGGTATTAGTTTTTGACTCATGATAAAAAATTATATTACAAAAAACCACTATTGATCAACAAAATTGTTTGCCTATTTTAATTTTTTTATAGCCACTTGAGTATTGACTGACAAAGGAACTTGTATGACTTTGTCCCAATAACAATGTATAAAAGAATCAACTGCTAGCCTAGGAGTGTGCTGAATTGAAAATTGACCATCTCGACCATAAGACCAATTCACTGAATCATCACACAATATAACTCCGCCAACAGGCAATAACAAATAGCTCAGCACCAGATCTATCAATACCTGATCTGCATTGTGATCACCATCAATATAGATCAAGTCAGCTTGAACATTGTCATTCAGTAACTGTCTAAGTGCCACAGTGCTGGACTCATTGATATAGACAATATTTTTGTTGACATTGACATTGACATTGACATTGTGTGTGAAATTATTTTTCACTGATTCAAAATTAGATTCAGGCAAGTCAATGCTGCCGCAATGAGGATCGATGGCATACATCTTGAAATTTTTATTGATATTACCACAGATTTCTGACAACCACATAGTAGTTGCCCCCTCATAGACACCAATTTCAATCAGTGTATTGGGGACACCATATAGTCGAAATAGTTCTAATAGATTTTTTCGTGTATTGCCGTTGGCATCAAAATTCATTGAAAATTTATACATAAGTCTATTTACTCACATAAACAATTCGACATTTTATTCTAGAAATAATAATAGGACCTTGTGGTCCTATTATCGATCAATTCAACTTAAATAAAATTATTCTGGTTTTAAAGTCATTAATTCTTGAAAACAGCAAATCAGTGACTAAACTATTATTTGTTGGGTGCTAGATATAAGTTACTCTTAGGACCCAATCCCAATATACAGGCCATCTCCTCACCAAATTGAACCAAAGTAAATCCACTGCTGCGAGAATTGACAAACAATGCATAATTACTGCGATTGTCATCTTGTCCCAACCATATGGGTTGTTCGTTGATTTCGTCTGAGGCCAACGTCTTAAACATGACATCAATGGGTCCACATAGTATGGGTTTAGTAGTGGCAACGAATCCCGGTGGCAAATTATTTTGAGCATGAGCCATAGTTAAACAAAATAACGATGCCACTATAAAAGATTTTGCTATCATGATATCTCCGTAGGTATTTATGATCGACCAGTTGACTCTAATCTTTGAAATAGAAAATTAATCGATTTAAGTCCAAAAAAAGTCACTAATACTGTTGCAATCATTTTGATCAATGTATGCCAACTAGTGGTTTCTGACAACTCCAACTCTAATACTCCCAACAATTGAATCTTACTGGGTATATTGGTATCTTCGACTCGAGGAGCTGGTGGTGTAGGAGCAGCAGGTGCGGGTTCCAAAGACCATAATGGTCGTGTCACAGTTTGATTGGGATCTTGTCTACGAGCTTGATTTTGTTGTAATTCGAGTAGTCGTTGTTCGATGACAGCACGTTCATGAATCTGTCTTTCATAATCGCGAACTTTATCTTGAAATTGATAAGCATCATTATAGATGTCTTGACGCAATTCACTGATTGAACCAGCAAGACCAATTCGATCATGATATTCTTGTAACCAAATTCCTGACACATACAGCATGGTCAATAATAACAAACCATTGATGAAATATTTTGAATATCGAATTTTTGAAATGTTCACAGTGATAATCTAGCCAGTCTGCACCAACATAAAATACGTATATACATCCAACCTATGTCAAATTCCCACCATTTTTGACTGAACTTGGGACTGGCTGGGTCTAAATGATGCGAATTATGAAGTTCCTCACCTCCTATGACAATACCCCATGGCACAATATTTCGGCTGTGGTCTCGAGTCTCTCCATTGCGATACCCCCAAAAATGTCCTAGCCCGTTGATGACACCAGCAGCTAGGAAAGGTATGCAAATCATTTGCAAACCCCAGACCAACAATCCCCACCATTGAAACAACAAAAGATCAATTATCAACATCAACAGTATACCTAACTTATGATGTGGTGTATAGAGTTTATTTTCTATCCAATCGTCGGGAGAACCCTGACCATAAGTTTTGACAAATTTAATGTCTTGAGCTGCAGTATTATACAGTTTCCAGCCACTGGTCAATAAATGCCAAATACCATAGATATGCGGACTGTGAGGGTCACCGGGTTGATCAGCACATTGATGATGTTTTCTGTGCACTGCGACCCATTGTTGAGTGGTCATACCGGTGGTCAACCATAACCAAAATCTCATGGCATGACTTAGCACTGAGTGAAACTCCACTGATCGATGTGTTTGGCTTCGATGTAGATATAGTGTAACACAAATGATTGTGATATGAGTTGCAATTAAAACAAATAAAAGTTCAATCATCAATCAACACCAACTGGTTTTGGCCTCTCCATAATATTCTCTGGCTAGACCATTGGCAATTAACCCATTACGTATACTTTGTCCATTGACCAAGATATCGCCCAACACTCGACCACCAAATTTGTCCCAACCATACAATACAACTTGAAATTGCTGTCCTTGTGCTACTAGTTGTCGAGTAAATTGTGTGGCCAATTCACCACGTTGTGCTTCACTGGGGCATTTGGCTCTATGGCCTTTTTCTGGTGTGTCTACTCCGAATATTCTCACTGCCAATCGTGGTTTCAATGGTGCAGGTAAAAACGGTGCAGCAATAACCACAGTGTCTCCGTCAGTCACTGACAATATTTGTGCAGGATATGTCACTCCTTGTGGCATTTTTTGTGCAAATACCGCAGTTGAAATTGTTAAAATTATTGTGGTAAGAATTGTTTTCATTGTTATTTCCTCAGACAATAAATTATTTAGTCAAAAAAAACAGGACTGGGTCCTGTTTTAAATTACAAAATCGTTGAGTTATTTTTTTGTTCCGGATATTTCTATAACTACTCGACGATTTTTTGCTCGACCTTGAGGTGTTTTATTATCTGCAATGGGTTCTCTTTCGCCACGACTGGAAGCCACAACTGTTTGTTTGACACCTTTACTGATCAAATAAGCTCTGACCGCATCTGCTCGACGTTGTCCCAATTTGATATTATAATCGTCACTGCCTACACTGTCGGTATGACCCACTACAATAATTGTTTCTCCACTGACAGAGCCAAGTTGAGCAACAAATTCATCAAGTCTGACTCGACCCTGAGGTTTGATTACACTTTTATCAAAATCAAAAAATGTATCGGTCTGCAGTGTGATTTTGGTGGGCATCACTACAGGTTTTGTCACAGGTGGTGATGGTGGTGGAGTAATAGGGGCAGTGACTTTGGGAGTAGGTGCTGGTACAGGTTGTGGTTTCGGTGCAAGATCTTTAATGCATTCTGGATTTGCAGTGGCGGGGGTCCACACACCATTTCGAATACATTCGCCCGACCCATCTCGAACAGCTCGTCCGTCATTGCTGATCCAATTATCTTTGGCATAAGTGGTATTAGAAACGATAATCAATGAAGTTAGAAAATAAAAAGTCAGTTTATTCATGAAATTCCTTTAAAAAATCAAGGGCACAATGTGCCCTTGGGTTATTGGATTACAAGGTCACCAACCCCGTGAAGTTCAAGCGGCTAGCTTGAGGTCTCCGAAAAATGCGTCATTAGCTGCATTTACTTTTTTGCTTCTCTTACGGAGAACGCCTATCGTGTAGATCCTATTTATACTTGTTGCCACGTCGAAACTGTGTCAGGCCCATCAGAAGCATACTAAATGTTCGGTACAATCCAACTCTTACACTCTTACGAGGTAGTATGCTTTTGGTGGACCTGCCGGGCACTGCCCCCGGGTCCGCAACACCTTTCTATCAAGGCATTAAACTACAATTCTGTTTTGAGGCATACTTTTTTTAAGTCTACCTCTACTAAACCCTTTCATGATATATTCTTGTTCCTTTCCTGTCAATATATAATGTTCTTCTTTGTTATTATTTACCCAAAGTTTTTTAGGTAAGTGTCCTTTTTTACCCCTAACCCAACCTTCTGGTATTGTTTCGTTTATTGTGATACGGCGAATTTCTTTAGTCAATATGTTAGAGATCCATATTCTACCAAACTGAGAGTTATTCTCTCCTTGACTATGTTTTATCTTCTTAAAGGTTTCTTTTTTCTTTGCAATTGCTTCCGGACTGTTTGCTTGTTGTCCCAGACTCTTCATTCTGTGTGATTCCCTTGTCCAAGCATATTGTTCTTGGAATTCCTTACTATAAAACGAATTGTTAGGATCTTGTGCCCGTTTCTTTCCGCCCTTGCTTGAGTTAGTTTTGTGCTTCTTAGTTCCGTTATAGTGGTCCCATCCTCCGGGGCCGCCCTTGTGCATGTTGTAAGTGTCTTTGCGTTTTACAAAGTCTTCTGTGACTATCTCTGCTTCTTTGTCGCTCATTTCTGTCATCGAAGAACAGAAATGTAAAACTTCTTTCTTAAAGTTCTTTTTTCCGTATTTCTTTATAGCGGCAGATATTTGTTTGCCAGAACCGTAATAGTCGTTGTCAAACGGATGTTTTGCGGATTTATGTTTTCCTACATAAATCTTTCCGTTGATTAAGTTTGTTATTTGATAGACATAATAATACATAAATGTATTTATGTCAGACGAAGGTTCGATTCGTAAAACAGGCTTAGTCGAACCCCTGTCTTGCTCGTCTTTCAACTTCCTTCATACAACCATAAAACTATTTATTGCTTAACTGGTCATAAGTTTTCATGAAAGTTTCCTTATAAATGATAATATTATAGACTGTTTGTATTAGACAAACAAGTGAGTTAGGGAGATTATGAACAAATTTTATGATTGATGTCAATGACATCAATCCCACACCGATTTAAAAAATCAATACCGTCGGTGTTTCGATAACTGTTTTTATAAAAAACAGATTTAATACCAGCTTGAAATATACCTTTGGCACATTCCAAACAAGGAGCATGAGTCACAAACATTGTGGCTTGATGACCCGACTCGGTACTACGGGCCAATTTCATCAAGGCATTCATTTCAGCATGTAAAACTTCGGGACGAGTTGTAAGACAATATCTGCCCTGCTGATCCTCCAATGGCCAGCGTTTTTGGATTTCTTCTGGTGATAGCCAACTACCCGCTGTTGAGTCCATATAATGTCGATCTTCACAATTATTATCCCAACCTGCCGGAGTTCCATTATAACCAATGCTGATAATTCTATCATCTCGAACCACAATAGCACCTACATGCAAACGACGAGCCGACGACAATTCAGCAAACGTCTCTGCTACCTTCATATAGGCTCGAATGAATTTATCTTTCATTGACAGGTCTCCATTCTACCCTGCCCAATTGATCAACTCGAGCAATACTTTCTAGTCGTTGTATTTCGATGTAGTCTTTACGTTCATTGACAATTCGGCCACCACGATTGATCAATAATTCCACTGTGTTTTTTGTGGAATCGTTGAGTGGTTGAAATTTTCTAAATTGCGTTTTCATATCAAATTCACTGTGGTTATTATAGTAATTTACCTTTGTAGTTAATGGTCGACATTTTTAAATATCATATGCGGAGCAATATTGTTGTCGAAAATTTGTGCCATTTGCCGCCAAAGATTTTCACGCTCATCTTTGGTTATACCAGCACTGAATTCGGAAAAAAATTCATTGCCCAGATCTTTGTCAAGACCATAGTCATGTCGCCATGTATAGCACATGTCGGTGATAATTTGTTCTCGTGTTTTCGATTTATGTTTTCCATATTTCGCTGAATCCCTCGTCTCTAGTGGGTGGTTCCATGACCAAATCAAATGCCATTTGTTCCACAACTGTGATGGGAATATTTTTTCCGGGTCTACTAGGTAATCGACGATTTAATTCATCACTGTGGGGTGTTTTAAATACCACAGCAACATGTCGATAATCCGGCAACATGTTGAATTTTCGTCGACGACTGGCAATTGATGTGGAAGTCTGATCCCATATGATATCTCGACCCGCTGCACGTGCCTCTACAACCTGTTCGGTCATGAGTTTGACTGCAGTGGGCATGTAGGATTTAAAAACTTCATTATAAGTTTTTCCTTGACTTTGAGCATACTGTTCCACAAACTCATCAGTGGACACAATAACACAGTCATTGGCCCACATCTGATTTTGCACCCATGTGCTTTTTCCACTGCCTGGGACGCCCACTAATTGATAACATGTCGGCACACTATTTCTCCAAAAATTTTCTTACCCAAACCAGTCTCTCTTGTTCATTCATGGCAGTGTAGGTATTGATGTTTTGTTGTATGGCATCTATTAGAGGATAATATTCTTCATCTAGAGATTTTTTTATATCTGAGCGCATTAATTTATCTGTTCGTGGATTTCTGGCCACAAATTTCGAAATTAAATAGTGCGGACTTTTTATCTTTGCTGCAGACCCGTCATCGGCATAAAATACAAAACCTTCATGTTTAACTGTGGCAATCAAAGACAATAACTGACTCACAGACAACCTTTGATGCTCGACTTTATAACAACCGAATCTGTCTGCATATTCCAAATCAACTTGAATTTTGCTATGCCATTGTTTTTCTCGATGGCCTAGGTAATACAGACCTGAAATTTCTGGAATGATATGAGGATCTCGGGGATGCACACACTCAAACATAAAAGTCAAATCAGGTGATTGTTGACATACCTCACGATATCGATCCTGTGATGGTTCAATGAGTTCTTGTGCCATTGCAACATAATCATTGTCGATGCTGCCGGTGGTAGATATCAATAAGTCTCCATTATACCATGTCACTGCCACCATAAATCCATTGACTTTGCGATAGGCATCCACTGGTGTGTCGTGATTATATACCGGTGCATGATGTTCTATACCATAATTATAAATTTTGGTAAATGGATATGATATTATATTAAAATCGTGATCAACAATAGTGCCTCGACATTCTTCCAAATATCTATTCCACAAACCATCATAAAACACGCGGCGGCTGTATTTCAGCACATTCAGACCAAAAGCCGTGGGCCGAACTTTGACCAATTGCGGATGTGTGTCTATGTAAGTTTTTAATTCATTCGCGAACATGATGTCTCTTTATTTCGTTATTCATTATAGATTTAACTGCGTCATCCATTAAAGTAACAACTTGCCCTGTGGCGTCGAATGCTACATCTTTACAACGATAATGTTCTTGTCCTGTCTTATTGCCATGTAAGTGACCGTGAAACATAAGAGAACCTCTATGCATTTGATCCCATGCTAAAAATGGATAATGTGACATTATGATTTTATGTCCATTATAGTTGATTGCCAAATATTGATGTACACTGACAAAACAATCAACAAATCTCTGATCCTTGACTAGTTTACTGTCATGATTACCTTGTATAAGAATTTTGTCGCCATTCAGACTATGCAGAATCGATACAGCACGTTCCACATTCAAAAAAGCCACATCACCCAAAATATAAACCAAATCCCCTGGCTGCACAGATTCATTCCAAAGTCGGATCATTTCGGCATTCATGTGATGGACGTCTCGAAAATGACCTCGCGTCTTGGGACAGAACGTCATGATATTGGCATGTCCGAAATGGAGATCTGCTGAGACAAAAGTTCGCATTATAACCTCCTTTGTTGGAAATATCTGTTGGTAAAATTGGCCCGACCGGCAGGATTCGAACCCACGTAATACAAGGTAGAAGCTTGTTACCTAATCCACTCGGTCACGGTCGGGTATAAGTTTGTTTTATCTACAGATTTGACGGTAATATGCTACTCTACCATAATGGTCGTAATAAGGTACATGATAGCATTGAGGACGATGATAGTAAACAGCAGGAGGACCGGGTTGTATATAAACTGGTGGTGGTGTATAATACACAGGAGGTGGTACTGGTTGCGGATCTGGTTGCTGTTGTAGCATACGACCCAAAATCCAAGCACCGGCTAGACCTTGTAAAACACCTTGCTCACGATCACCCCAAGCATAGACATTGGTACTGGTCAAAGCAATTAGTGATGCTGCAACTACTGAGTTTATGGTGTTCATAGTGTTATTTATACTGGATCAACTAAAATGGTGCGAGTAGAGAGATTCGAACTCTCAAACCTTGCGGCGTCTGGGCTTAAACCAGATGTGTCTACCAATTCCACCATACTCGCAAAATTCTTGGTTCTCCGAGTCGGGTTCGAACCGACATGGCTCTTTCGAGTCCGGCTTATGAGGCCGGTGCATCCCACCTATAGTGCTTCCGGAGAATATAATTTAATCAACAAACAACATTCTACAATTATTTACTGTCACTGTCAACCTGACTTTGTTCTTTTCGGATCACTGTCCACAAGATTTCTTCTACCAACTGATTAAGGGTGAGATCCCGTTCATGAGCCAATGTCATGAGTTTGAACAATTCATGATCCTCTAGATCAATAGGCACACTGACTCGATGATCGTAATTCTCATGACGAACAATGGCTCGTGCCTTGTTGATCATGTCCTGAGACACCTCAAGATCAATATACTTGACATCATCATAGGCCATATCACGAACATCTTCGGCCAAGTGTTGGACACATTCGGCTCGATATGTTGACACATGGTCCGGATGAGTCCAACGGTAGCTTCGACGATTGCTGTAGTCGTGAGCTTCCATTTGATAAACAGTCTGCGTTTGAGTGTCGAATACTATGCCTACACTAGTCCCATCATCATGACGACCGTCCCAACTGTCTAGTTGATAGGCATTACTGCCAAAACTGGTCCAAAGGTACTCGCTGCCCTCAGTGATACGATAATCAATGACTTCCATGAAATCTCGAATAGTGATCACGATAATCTCCTTGTGAATTGAGACCTTATTGTAAAGCAAGATAGAGATTGTGTCAAATGATTTATTTCCAATTTGGCCCCCAGATCCATTCCACAGACTATTTCCGGTTCTGATCTAATCAGCAAAGTCATGACTCCAGAGTTTTTTGTACCATTCGACTGACCACTTTTCGTAGTCCTGGATTGACCCTCAGTGCTCTGGGTACAATTTCGCTGCGAATATAGTTTCGCATGTAATCACAGTTTTCATTAGTGGGATCCTGGCACCAAGGCACATGATGTCTAACACACCAAGATTCTAATTGTGATTTAGGTGTGGTTAAAAATGGTCTTACCACATTGTTTCTTCTCATGGGAATAGTTTTGGCCTGACCATGTAAACTGCTCCAAATATAAGTTTCCACACAGTCGTCCAGGTGATGTGCTGTGACCACAGTACAATTTAGATTCTGAAGAAATTGATATCGTTGATCGCGCCAAAATTCTTCCCAACTTTGATCTCGAGGTCTAGATTGGTTGAGATAACCAATGAATAATGGTATAGATTTTTTACTGCAATAGTTTGACACAAAATCAATAGCTTGTTCGCTTGTGGCAGTGCCATGATGAAAAAAAGCAGCCGACACATCATGATTGCGGCTGAAAAAATTCAAGGCGGCCATGCTGTCAACGCCACCACTGACTGCCACAATAATTTTTCTAGGAAGTTTAGTGATCAAATTGATCATTGAAAATTATCCAATTTGTACAACAGATACACAGATACAATCATATTCCAGTCTAACTAATTATGTTAGTGTACTAGAAAAAAAATTATTTGTCAATATGTTAGTGTTGTTAAAGGTGGTTGATAAATATCTCTGACTATGGCACAAGAATTTATTTGGCATGACGGATTAGATAATTATCGATGCCATCAAATACAACTAGATCAAAAAAACATCAATTACAATTGTCATTTATCCAGTCAACCCAACTCAACCCTGGATATTGTTGAAAACATTGATGAAATTTTACACAAGTTTTCTTATAGAAAAATAGAATTACTGTATAGTGGAGGGCTTGACAGTGAATTTTTGCTGTTAATGTTTATAAAATCTAAATATCCGGTAATTGCGGTCACTATGAAGTTGGTCTGCCGAGGATATGTGGTCAACACACATGATCTCTATTACAGTGAAAAATTTTGTAGAGATCATGGCATTGAACAAAAATTCATTGAATTAGACATTGAACAATTTTTCGAAAGTGGAAGATATCTAGACTATCTCTTGAAATATCACATTCAAGAACCACATGTGGCCACACATTTCTGGATGTTCGAGCAATGTGATAATTTTCCTGTATTGGCCGGTGAATACAGTTGGCCCTGGGTATCTCAACCCTTGATCAGTCCACATAGACTGGAATACAGTTGTTATGATCGCTATTTGTTTGACAATGGTATTTCGGGCATTGGTAATTTTTTAAATTACAGTTATAGTATGAATTATTCCATGATGGGATTTCATCTACAATTGGCCAGAGAAAACAGCATAGAAATCAATGCACGAAATTTACCTATATTTAAAAAAACTCTATATTCTCTAATAGCTGGGCATGATTTTCAAGTCAGAATGCGTAGTTATGGATGGGAAAATTTACCTCGATCAGTGTTTAACAAAAATATCTACAAGTTAGAGTTGATAAAAAAAATAGGAAAATTATGTCGATCAACTATATCTTGGCAAGTTGATCTAGCAGAATTATTAGGAGGTTCGATATATTACAATGACCGATATAGTTAATTTCAATTCGGACAGTTTCAGTCATGGGCAAATTGTCAGTAAGTTATGGTTATGCCAGCAACTGGAACCATTTTTACATGATGTCAAAAATATAGCCATTTTGGGTTGTTGGTATAACATCTTGGGATTTATGTTGAAAGTTCGAGGTTACGATTTTAATATCACTGGCTATGACATTGACTCTACAGCACTGGTGGTATCCGACCGTATATGTGACACCTGGTGTCTAGATGGTTCCATCAAACACATTGTGGCCGATGTCAATGAAGTCAATCTCAACGATTTTGATTTGGTCATAAACACCAGTAGTGAGCACATGTCCAGTCAATGGTTTGATATTATTCCCAAAGACACATTAGTTTGTGTGCAGAGCAGCGATCGAGATGATCCCTATTGGCCCTGGTTGGTATGCAATCCCAGTGACAGTTTAAAAACTTTTTGTAATAGATATCCATTGAGTCAACAGTTGTTTGTTGGGTCAAAATCTTTTGATTATGGTCATTTAATCTATGATAGATTTATGGTCATTGGTGTAAAATAAGTAGACACAATGTGTCTACTTATTTTTAATCCATATTAAAAACTGCTAATGTAATATTATTTTTTTGATTGTAATCGAATAATTTAGTTCGACTTTCGACAACGATAGAATCGGTTAGCCATTTTTCCAATCCTTCTTCGGTTAACTTTATTTCAGTAGTGAGTAACAATTTATCTTCACTTTCTTGCCGAGTAAATTGAGTCATTATACCCTTGTCAAGAAAATTTTCCTGAATATAGTCGTTGTAATAAGAATTACCATTGGCCAAACAGTATTCTCTGAACCAGGGAATTGATTCATTAGGTCGAATATACAAAGCAGTCAACGTATGCATTGTTAAATCCTTTAGATATATATTATTTAGCTTTGGTGATGTCTTTTGTTTGTGATTTCCAATATTGTTGGTTATTTAAATGCATGACTTTGAGATCTGGTCTAGATTTACTTTCCAATTTTCCGAGATCCTTTTCACAAAGAGTCTGCACAGATGTTACTGTCATGGGATTTAAAATTTTATAAAATTCTTCCTGAAGATCGTCTGTCAGATTAGATCTCACAAACAAATAATAGTTAACAACTAATTTGTCCAGACCTTGTATGCCCAGTGATTTCAAAGTTTGAAAATTAGCACGATTTTCAGTTCCGGTAATACCTAATACTTTGATATTGTTGAATTGTGACAAAACATTTTCGCCCATAAGATCAACACTCATGTCAATGTGACCTCCTACTAAGTCTTGAGTGGCTTCTACAGTGCCACGATAAAACACTTCTCTCGCACGAAAACTGCTGTTGTTTTTTAAAAAAGATTGACTTACTAAATTGGTGATACTTCCTTGTATAATACCAATGGTAAATTCTCGATTTTTTAATTGGCTCAACTCAGTTTTAGTTTGAGTATATAGACCCAATGGCTGTCCAGCACAGACAAGACCCACTAATGAAAAATCGCTGGTATTATGACTATTTTCATATAATCCTGGTCTAATATAAAAACTGTCAGTACTAGATAAAATACTTATTTCAGATGAATCTTTGACATAATTTGCTGCTATTGATCCACCAGCACCTGGTTTACTTAAAAATATAAATTTATATTTTGATTGATTTTTGTTGGCCGATTCGATTAAATTTCTTACCATATTGGCCTGTTGAGAGCCTGGGCTAAATGGCCAGACCACGTTGACTGTTTTTATATCAGCAGAAGCAGACCCTAAAAAAAGTGCCAGTGGTAATGCTAAAAGTTTTTTCATATTTTGTCCTTAAAAAAAGAATTTTTCATTGTCGATATTGATAGGTTCTGAATTTTTTAAAAATTGTGATTCGTGACCTATCAGCCAGTGTTTATAAAATCTTTTAAATCCTTGCATGACATCGTCTTTTGATTCCCAATATCGAACATTGATATTTTTAAAAAATAGTTTGGTATCACTATTTGTCAACTCTATAAACTTTTGTTTATTATGTATTTTATATAACCATGAGTCTACCTCCTGTCCTCCTAATAGGCCAGTGGATTGTTTATCTGCCTGCCATATCTTATTGTCCAGCATGGGATAAATTATCGGAACAATAGTTCGTTGATATCCACTGCCCCGACAAGAATTTCGATTAAATGCTGATCCTCGTGATCTATCCCATAAAAAAGAATTTTTTTCCAAGACATTTTCACGTTGATAAAACCATCGACACACCATATGTGCCTGTTTAATCATGAGGTCCGGTAAATCTGAACTATAATAAAATAAAATAGTTTCTACATTTAAAAATTTTTCACTGAAATGGTCCGACACCACATTGATAGCCGAATCCATGACCACACTATATAAATTTCCAACAACAGATCTACATATGTAGGGTTTATCGAGCCCTACTACTACTGCAATACGCTTGCCTTGCTCGGCTAATTTTTTAATATGAGATAAATTGTCTAATTTCCATCTCACTCCACCCGACGGATGAACCCAATGATTACTATCTTCATACAACCAATGATCTGATTTTAAATTGGTCATGACATGAAAATAATCATTAACAGTGCAACGTATTTTATTACCATATAACTGAGAAATTTTATTTAGCAAAGGAATCTGAGCCAAAAAAGTTTCTGATACAATATTATTGGCATTGTGATTGTAGGGATCAGTAGTGAAATTCGAAAGACCACTAAGTGGAGCACTGGCTATGACTTCGTCGGGCCATATGTTGTGATTGACAAACGAATAAAACATATTTGTGCTGTCTGCTCCGCCGGACAACATAAGAATAACATAATCAAATTGACTTCTTATCTGTTGAGCTCTCTGGCAATAATAATGATCCAATGGCAAAGTTGGTTCTTGAGTCCAATCAACTTGATCAAAAATTTGATCATTGAAAATCCAATTTATATTACTCAGAGTTTTATTTGCTTCTAATATGGCATGAATTTTGTTAAAATAATTTTTATTTTCAACAACGTAGTATCCTAGATTAGTTTTTATCATAGCAAGTTAATTATGAAAATTTTAAAGTGATGGCATCTGTGGCATACATACGTTCTCTTGAACGATTAAAACGGTCTTTGACTAGTAAATTCTCATTGATTGCCCCATACCAGTCTCGAATTTGTCCCCAAGCATGATCCAATAAATTCTTGTCAAGTAGACCCGAATAATAATATTGATAACCATTTCCATCTCCATGGCCCTGATTTTCAGGTTTTTCTGCTTGAAAAATCGAAGTATCCCATTGGGGATATAGTATCTTTTTGATAAAGTCATGATGCACATCAATTACATAGTTTCCACGCTCGGTAACTGACTGAATAAGGTTCTGAGCATTGATCACAGACAAATCTTGATGTCGAAAAATCGGTATCAATGCTTTCTTAATAAGAGCACATTGTTTTAAAGTTATTTCCACTATATCTTGATTATAGTAAAAGTTTTCAACAGTGGGTTTAAACCCAGATAATGCATGATTGTCTAATGCACCATGTGTAAATGATATATCTTGCCAATATGTTTTGAAAATTTTTTCTTTGGGATTATATAAAATTCTTGGTTTGTCGTTGCCCGTTATCCAACAGATTTTTTTACCTTGATCGAAAATTTCTCTGGCTCTAAGATAAGCCGGAATATAAGTTCCTACAATAGGGATAACAGGCGGAAATCCCGAATGAGATAATTCCGACATTTTGCCAGTGGTTACTAATTGCAATGCAGTTTGTGTTGCATCTATGTCGGTGATTTTTACATTGGGATGATTTTTTGATAACCACTGTAAGCGGGGCAGTGCAGCTTCAAAATATTCAAATGCCGAGTTACCATGAAATTTGTTGTTTCTGTCAAAACTTGGCAGTAATTTTTTCAATAATGTTTTTGGATACGAAGTAATGACTTCATCTAAATGTATACCATTATCAACAAACGAGTGTAGGGCATTACTGCTATCTGCTCCGCCACTGAATAATAAAATAAGATATTCATACTTATCGCGTAAATTTTGAGCTCTACGTTGATATAATTCATTTAATGATTCACTGGGTTCAATATGCCAGTTTAAATTTTTATAAAAATCATCAAAATAGTGATATTTAATTTGATCACTTTTTACATCAGTGGCATATTTTAAAGTTTCAAATTTATTAAAAAAGTATACTTTGTTATTAACTGACCAATATCCTCTATTTGAGGATTCGGCCACTTGATCTGCAATGGTTTTATCAAATATCATGGGTTCTGATTAATTTCAATAGAAGAGTCAATGACTCTTCTATTACGTCGAAGTTTAATTATAGATTAAAATTTCTCAACAT